>Ga0302286_10000140_pt1 | contig 60449 bp, 33 predicted proteins | sample III_Fen_E2_3_FD_198765 | JGI IMG/M metagenome (GOLD analysis project Ga0302286, IMG submission 198765) | Peat permafrost microbial communities from Stordalen Mire near Abisko, Sweden - III_Fen_E2_3 | ecosystem: Environmental > Terrestrial > Soil > Wetlands > Permafrost | place: Sweden: Abisko...
AAATTACAAGTGCGGACAATGCCGTTACGCTCGGAGCTACAATCGAAGCTACTGCTACTATTGCTGATGATGACGCTGCTAATGTTACAATTACAGCTACTCAACAAGCTTCCGAGGCTGGAACGAATGGTCAATTCACGGTAACCTTAAGTAATCCGTCAAGTACTGCGACAAAGGTGAACTTCACGGTTAGCGGTACTGCTACACAGGGAACTGATTATGAAAATATCGGAACCAGTATTTCTGTTCCGGCAATGGCAACATCATTCCAGATTCCGGTTAAAGTAATCAACGATCTGATTATGGAAACAGCTGGTGAATCAGTGATTCTAACACTAAGCAGTACTGACAACACCAATATCACTGTTGATCCGGCTAAAACAGAAGCAACAGTGAACATTGCAGATAATGATCTGACTGTAACTGCTGTAGCAAAAACGAAAGAGTATGGAGAAGAAAATCCGGAATTAACATTCACGTACACAGGATTCATCAATGGCGACAATGCGGATAAACTGACAACTAAGCCTATAGCCAGCACTTCGGTTGATAAACTTTCTCCGGTAGGAACATATACGGGAGCAATTACACTTACCGGAGGTGCGGATGAATACTATGACTTCATCTATGTTCCAGCTGATTTCACTGTAACAAAAGCAATGTTGACTGTTACTGCCGATGCATTAACTAAAGTATATGGTGATACTAATCCAACCTTAACCTATCAGTATTCAGGATGGAAGAATAGTGACAATAATGAATCGATACTCACAACTCAACCAACAATTAAAACGACTGTTGATCAAAAAACTCCGGTTGGGGTCTATGAAAAAGTAATTACGGTTGGTAATGCTGCTGATGAAAATTACGACTTCACCTATGTGCCTGCAAACTTCACGGTTACCAAAGCAACCTTGATCGTTACTGCAAATGATCAGATCAAAGTGTATGGAGCCGCTAATCCGATCTTGACCGTTGGATACCAGGGATTCCGCAATTCGGATGGTGAAGATGATTTGACAACCAAACCAACAGCAAGTACTTCGATTAACGAAACCAATTCTATTGGAACATACACGGATGTAATTACTGTCGATGGTGGTGTTGATGAAAATTACGATTTCAGCTATACATCAGGCAAATTCACTATAACAAAAGCCGTATTGACAGTTACTGCTGATGCTCAAACAAAAGAGTATGGTGAAGATAATCCAACATTAACCTACAAGTACAGTGGGTTCTTAAATGGGGATAACGAATCGGATCTGCTTACTAAACCTATGCCTATAACGTCAATTGACAACAACACTTCTGTAGGAGCCTATTCAAATGCGATCACCTTCAGTAATAATAGCGGCGGAAGTACGCTTCGTGCAAAGAATCTGAGTACTCAGAAGAATATAGTTTCTAACAAAGAAAACTATAGTTTCATCTATGTACCAGCTAACTTCACCGTTACCAAAGCGATGTTGACCGCAACGGCTGATGCAAAATCAAAAGTTTATGGCGACGCCAATCCTCCGTTGACATTCCAGTACAGTGGTTGGAAAAACACAGATTCTGAAACTGTTTTGGATACGAAACCAACAGCTAGCACAACTGCTACATTAACCACTTCGGTTGGTGTGCATTCCAAAGCGATTACAGTTGCCGGTGGTAGTGACAATAATTACGACTTCACCTATGTACCAGCCGACATGACCGTTACTCAGGCTATGTTGACCGTTACTGCGGATGCTAAAACGAAAGTTTATGGTGCAGCTAATCCAACATTGACTTATCAGTACAGTGGATGGAAGAACAACGAAACGGAAACCGTACTCACAACCAAACCAACGGCCAGCACTACGGTTGATGCAACAACTCCGGTGGGAAAATACACCATTACCGTTTCAGGAGCTGATGATGAAAACTACAGTTTCAAATATGTATCCGGCGATTTCAATGTAACCAAAGCGATGCTAACGCTTACTGCCGATGCAAAAACAAAAGTATATGGCGAAGCTAATCCAACACTGACATTCGCATACAGTGGATGGCTAAACGGCGATACGGAAGCTGTTTTAGCTACCAAGCCACAGATTACGACCCTCATTGACAAGCTTACTCCGGTCGGAGTTTATAGTGAAGCCATCTCCTTTATTGATGGAATTGATGAAAATTACAATTTCACTTACATAAACGCCAACTTCAAGGTAACTAAAGCAATGTTGACTTTTACTGCGGATTCAAAAACAAAAGTGTACGGTACTGAAAATCCTGAATTGACATTCAAATACAACGGATTCCTTAACGGAGATGATGCGGACGATCTGGATACAAAACCAACAGCCAGTACTTCAGTTAACCTGCTAAAAGATGCTGGAGACTATACTGGTTCAATCACGATTTCAGGAGGGAAAGACAACAACTACGACTTTACCTACTTGCCGGCAGACTTCTCGGTAACCAAAGCTACTTTAACGGTTTCCGGAGCTGTAGCCCAATCAAAAACATATGATGGAACAACAGTTGCTCAAATTGTCGGTGCAACCTTGGTTGGTAAAGTTGGATTAGATAATATAATACTCGAAAACTGTACAACAGGTACGTTTGCACAATCTAACATTGGTAATGATATCGTAGTAACAACGCTTCCTATGACCATCTCAGGTACAGGCATCGGCAACTACAATTTAGTGCAACCAACTGGATTAAAAGCAAATATCACGGTTAAAGTCATCACCATTACTCCTACTGCTAATCAGAGTAAAGTGGTTAACACTACCGATCCGGTTTATGCGTACACTTATTCTCCTGTATTAGTAAGTGGAGATAGCTTTACCGGAGCTCTTGGCCGTGTTGCCGGGGAAGCTTTGGGAACCTATGCATACACGATGAATACGCTTTCTGCCGGTTCAAACTATTCTTTGAAATTTGAAACAACACCAGCAACCTTTGCAATTATTCAACCGACTCAAACAATTCAACTGGCCTCCGGATGGAACATCATCTCATCGATGGTTATGCCAACAAATGCTGACATGAAGAAAATCTTCCAATCGCTTATTGATAATCAGCAACTCAAGAAAGTAATGGATGAAAAAGGTGGTGCAATTGAAGATTGGGGAACCAAAAATGGTGGCTGGCATAACGGAATCTCCGGAGGTAACCTTCTGGCAACAGAAGGATATCAGGTAAACGTAGCTTCAAACTGTCTGTTCTCTATTCAGGGAGACTATATTCCAATGCCATTATCAATCAACCTAACCAGCGGATGGAACATTATTTCCTATCCGGCTTCCGGATACCAGGATGGAAAGACTGCTGTTCAGGCATTGATAGACAAAGGCCTTTTGGAAAAAGTAATGGATGAAAGAGGTTACTCTATTGAAAACTGGGGATATGGATTAGGATGGCAAAATGGAATCGGTGCCTTCACTCCAGGTAAAGGATATTTGGTAAAAGTTAATTCTGATTGTAAACTGACTATTCAGGAATCAACAAATAAGTCGGCTATCATAACACCGAAGCTTTTATCAGCAAATTACTTTAAACCGGTTTATTCTGGCAATGGTGTTGATCATATGAATATGAATCTGGTTGAACTGAGCACATCGGGCTTGCACGAAGGGGATGAAGTCGGAATATTCGACGGAGGCACATGTGTGGGAGCTGCAACCATCGGTAATGACCAAATGGTAACCGGAACAATGAGCATTCCTGTATCAGCAAACGATGGACTTTCTCAAAAGATTAACGGATTTATTACCGGAAATCTGATTACAGTAAGAGCATACAATGGAACTGAAAATCAGCTTAAACTGGAAGTTCAGAGAAATGGAGTTGCCCGTTTCAATAAAGGAGAATCACTTTTCATCAAAGTTAGTACTGATAAAGTCACTGCGGTCACCAATATTAGTAATGCTTTGGATGTGAAGTTCTATCCAAATCCATTCTATAAAACACTCTCCATTGAAATATATTCACCAGGAGAAGAAAATATCGACGTAACAATTTACGACGTATTGGGTCGAAAAGTACGCTCATTATATAAAGGTCCAGCAGAAGGAAATCAATTAATCAAATGGGACGGAACTAACGATAACGGGGCCGACTTAAAGCCCGGAGTTTACTTCCTGCGTTGTAATGGGTTGAGGTTTAGTGGTATCATTAAACGATAAAAGTTAAAATTTACTCCTATGAAGAATATATTATCAATTCTATTTCTGTTTCTTTTAACTATACCAGGTATAGCCAACGAACACTTCAAACTTGAATCCAACACAACTGATGAAATTGGGCACTTCCAGCCTGCCTTTATCAATAATGGCATTAACCACATGAATATTAATATTCTTGGGGCAACAATTGGTGGATCGAGTCTGATTGCTGGTGATGAGATTGCCGCATTTGATGGTTCAATTTGTGTAGGAGTTCTAAGAATAACTGATGCCTCATTTAGTTCAGGAAGTATCGCAGCTTCTCAGGCTTTCGATGGGTTGGCCAATGGGTACACCGTTGGGCATTCAATCACCTTAAAGTTCTGGGATATTGTGAATAGTAAAGAATATTCGCCTGTTAACATTTATGATGGTGACGGACAAATCTACAGTCCGGTTTACACCGACAGAGGATCTACATTTGTCCGATTATCAACACAAATAGGGCTAACGGTTCAGATTGGTGCAGAAAACAAGACCTATGACGGGACTAAAACAGCAACGATTCCAAGTACACAAGTTGTTATAACCGGAATAAAGACTGGGCATGATGTAAGTGTAGCTGTAACCAATGCACTATTCGACAGCCCCAGCGCAGGAAATGGAAAAACAGTAACCGCCAGTCTCACTCTTTCGGGAAAAGATGCCGGTTATTACACCTGTAGTTCAACAGCGACCACTACAGCAAACATTACAGCCCGGCCAATAACCCTGACTGCTGATGCTAAAAGCAAGATCTATGGAGAAACTGATCCGGCATTTACCGCTCAGGTTACTTCCGGATCAATCATAAGTGGTGATATTGCCAGTGGTTCTTTAAACCGGGCAGTCGGAGATAATGTTGATACTTATGCCATCAATAAAGGGAGCTACACTTATGGAGGTAATTATTCTGAAACGTTTGTATCAGCAAACTTAACCATCGCCCCTAAAGCAATTCAGGTTACAGCCGTTGCTAAGGCAAAAACATATGGAGAAAGTGACCCGACATTTACCTACACAAGCACTCCCGCCCTTATTGGTACCGATGCATTTACAGGTTCACTAAGCCGGGTTCCCGGTGAAAACGTAGGAACTTATGTCCTAAACAAAAACACGCTTGCGCTAAGCAGTAACTATACCATCAATTATACGGAAGCAATCCTAACGATTAACGCCAAGACAATTAATGTAACCGCTGATGCAAAAAGTAAGGCTTTCGGGGATACCGATCCAAGCTTAACGTACACCTTCACTCCTGCCCTCGTTAGTACAGATGTATTTACTGGATCTTTAAATCGTGTTGCTGGTAAAAATGTAGGAGTATATGCAATCAATAAAAACAATTTGGCTCTAAACAATAATTATACGATCAAATACACTGGGGCAAATCTGACGGTTGGTGCTAAGACAATTAATGTAGCTGCGGATTCAAAAACCAAAACATTTGGTGATGCTGATCCGGCATTAACTTATACCTATTCTCCCGGATTAATTGGAACTGATGCATTCTCCGGATACCTAAGCAGATCCTCCGGCGAAAATGCAGGATCTTACGACATTAGCCAAAATAGTCTGACGCTAAATAGTAATTATACAATAAAATATACAGGTGCAAATCTGGTAATAGACCCAAAACCAATTACAATTAGTGCCCAAGCCCAAAGCAAAACATACGGAGAGGTGGATCCTAAATTAACCTACACGTATATTCCCAACTTATTAGGCACCGATGTCTTCACCGGTTCATTATCCCGGGTGTCAGGAGAAAATGTTGGTGAATATGATATTAATAACGGTACATTATCCGCAGGTAGCAATTACTCGCTGGCTTACACCAAAGCTAAACTGACCATTAATACCAAAGCGATAAATGTTAAGGCTGATGCTAAAAGTAAAACATACGGAGATGACAATTTTCCCTTAACTTACACCTATTTCCCAAAATTGATCGGTGCGGATACTTTTTCAGGTTCATTAGGCAGAGTTGTTGGAGAAAATGTTGGCAGTTATGTAATAACTAAAAACGATCTCAGCTTAAGCAGTAATTATGTGTTAAACTACACCGAAGCCAATTTAACCATTAGTGCAAAAACAATAAATGTTGTTGCAGATTCTAAAAGTAAAATTTATGGAGACCCCCCCCCCATTTTAACCTATACCTATTCTCCACAATTGATCGGCACTGACACTTTTACAGGTTCATTAAGTAGGATAGTTGGAGATGATGTTGGCAGTTACGCAATAACTAAAAACGATCTCAACATAAACAGCAACTACATTATAAACTATACTGGAGCTAATCTAACCATTAATCCGAAACCAATATATGTAACTGCTGATGTAAAAACTAAAACATATGGGGATATTGATCCTATTTTAACCTATTCCTTTAAGCCAGCATTAATCGGTAACGATAATTTTGTTGGTTCGCTAAGCCGCGTTGATGGAGAAAATGTAGGCGTTTATACAATAACCCAAAACAATCTCAACTTAACCGGTAATTATACAATAAACTATACTGAAGCCAATCTAATCATTAATCCAAAATCAATATATGTAACTGCTGATGTAAAAACTAAAACATATGGGGAGGCTGATCCAGACTTAACTTACACATTAAGTCAAAATTTATCTAATAATGATCACTTTACTGGAACATTAAAACGAAAAGAGGGCGAAGATATTGGCGAATACAACATTACCGAAGGAACCTTATCATTAAACAAAAACTACACACTTATTTTTGCAACGAATAAGCTGACCATTGCAAAAAAAACTATAAATGTTACAGCAAATGAAAGAAACAAGATATATGGAGATGCAGATCCTATACTGACTTATTCTTATACTCCAAATCTCATCGGCAATGATGTATTTACGGGTTCTTTAAGCAGGGTTGCTGGCGAAAATATAGGAACCTATACCATTTCTAAAAATGATTTGGCTTTAAATAGTAACTATACGATAAATTACTTAGGAGCCAATTTTACCATTGGAGTTAAATCAATCAATATAGTTACTGATGCTAAAAGTAAAACATACGGAGATTCAGACCCTGCCTTTACATATACTTTCTCGCCGGTATTAGTTGGAACAGATAAATTTTCAGGAACACTTAGTCGCACCAGCGGAGAGAATGTAGGTACCTATTCCATAAACATTGGTTCATTAACCGCAGGAGCTAACTATAAACTAGCGATGGGTGATGCTCTGGCGTTAACGATTACACCAAAGAAGCTTACCGTAAAAGGAGCCATCGCTCAAAACAAAGTATATGACGGAACAAGTCTTGCTGAAATAAAAGGAGCCACGCTGGAAGGAATTATTGGAACTGATGTCATAGCACTGGCAAATCATACTACCGGAACATTTGCAAGTACAAATGTTGGCACAAACATCCCTGTTTCAACACAAATGACCTTAACCGGAGCTGCAAGTACAAACTACACTTTAACACAGCCAACTGATCTTAAGGCAAACATATTAGGTCGTCCACCAATAGCAAATGCAGGAGAAGATAAATCGGTAGACGAAGGAAATGCCTTTACTTTGGATGGTTCCGGCTCAATTGATTTGGATGGAGATAATCTCACCTATTTGTGGACTGCCCCCGATGGAATTACCTTAAGCTCAAACACGGCACAAAAACCAAGTTTTACTGCTCCTGAAGTTTTGAAAGATAAAACCTTCACCTTTACCTTAGTGGTGAATGACGGAACAAGTAATTCGGAACCAGATCAGGTTATTATCACTGTAAAACAAGTTGATAAGGCTCCATTGGCTATAGCAGGAGAAGATTTACAAGTCGAGGAAAATACCAAGGTGACCTTAAATGGATTAAAATCATATGATCCGGAAGGATTACCGTTGGTTTACACCTGGGTTATTCCTCCAGGCATAACGGTCTACGATAATAATATTGCCAAAATAGAATTTATGGCACCGGAAGTTACAACAAAAACAGCCTATTCATTTACGTTGATTGTAAGTGATGGACAAAAGATTAGCCGGGATGTCGTTATCGTTTACGTGAATAACGTCAATAAAAAGCCAGTAGCCAATGCCGGAATCGCACAAACCGTAAAAGAAGGTGATTCGGTAACATTAGACGGCTCAAAATCCAGCGATCCTGATGGAGATGCAATAACTTACTTATGGACGGAACCATCAGGAATACAACTAGCCGGTAAACAAACTGCGAATCCAAAATTTGTTGCCCCGGAAGTAACTGCAAGCACCACCTACACATTTAAGCTTACGGTAAACGACGGATTGCTGACAGATGAATCGACTGTGGTAATCACCGTTGAAAATGTAAACAAAATGCCAATTGCCAACGCTGGAACGAATCAGGCTGTAAAAGCCAATACGCTGGTACAACTCGACGGATCCGGATCTAAAGACCCTGATGGTCAAATAAGTTCCTATTTATGGACTGCACCACAAGAAATATCATTAAGCAGCAACACTGCGGCAAAGCCAACATTCACATCGCCAACAGTCACTACCGATAAGAATTTCTTATTTACACTTACGGTAAACGACGGAAGTCTGAATTCAGTAGCTGATACTGTTATTGTAACAGTAAACTATGAAAACCTTAAGCCAATTGCTATTAATCAACAACTTTCCGTTAACGAAGACAATACTTTATTAGTAGAATTAAAAGCAACCGACGACAAAGGACCTTCGAAATTAACCTATTCGATTACCAAAGCACCAGCTAATGGAACTTTGACTCCTCAATTTCAAAACTTTTATTCCTACACTCCAAAAGCTGACTATTTTGGAACCGATAAATTTGAGTTCGAAGTCAAAGATGAAGATGGAAAAACTGATATTGGAACGGTATTGCTAACCATAAATCCGGTTAACGATGCCCCCACCATGGTTCTTCCTATATCAAATTATTCGTTAGAACAAGGCAACTCTGTCAATGCTCAGGTTACCATGCAAGATATAAAAGATGGCACGAATGCTGCCAAAATGAAGATGGTCGTGGAAACAGCACCTTCGTATGGAAAGCTTTCCGGAACAATCGAAAAAGGTAGTTTTACCTATACTCCCAATGCTGATTTTTCAGGAATTGATTATATCAAAGTTCAGGCTGTTGAAACAAATACGATTGAAGAACTCAGTTCAATAAGTTATACCCTATTCTTCAATGTAAGTAAGAAAAACCAGACTCCAACCGCATTCAGTCAGCAATTCACTATATTAGAAGATAGTTTAGCCTTATTTAAACTTTCCGCTACTGATTTGGAAGACGGAACAACCGGACTAAGCTATTCAATCATACAATATCCATCGCATGGAACAATGCAGACAATGACTGGTGATACACTAAAATATATTCCAAATCAAAACTATTTCGGATATGATGAACTACTTTTCAATGTAAAAGATAAAGAAGGACTCAGCAGCAACACGAGTAGAATAAGCTTTAATATTAATGCGGTTAACGATCGGCCAATAGCTCTTTCGGCCGAACTGTCTGCTGAAAACAAAGATTCGCTCCTCATTGATATGTCGCCACTCATTTCGGATGTTGAAACCCCGGATAACGCTTTAAAAGTTAGTTTCCAACTGGGGAAAGGTATTATGGGAGGAACTGTAACAAATATGCAGGGAACAATCTTTAAATATAAGAAAGGAACAAATACAAAAACGTATGATTACCTATTGTATAAAGTCTCCGACGAAAATTTGTCATCATATACTCAGGTAATTACCATCAAAAATATTGGAAGCCTAAAATCAGCACAGATACTCGCCCCTATCGCGGTCAGTGATACGGTAGATGTATGGTATAACAAGCCGCTATCAATAGAATTTATTGGGGTTACTCCATCAGAACCTTTCGAAAAACTAACCATGGAATTGTTATCAACTCCTATCCAAGGTGATATCAGTGGATTCGCATTTAAATCGTACGATCAGGCGGTACTGACGACTTATCGTGGAACTTATACCCCAAAAACCAATAAAACCCTACTCGATTCGGTTGAATATAAGGTTTCCGGGAAAAACGGACAAAGTACAGCCAAACTTTATTTTAAGGTTCATAAAACCAATATAGCACCCGACATACACCCTATCGCAAACCAGACGATCAACGAAGATGAAGAAGCAAGAATCATCTTACAAGTTGACGACTTGGACACCAATGTGACTGATTTGAACTGGCTTATAAAAAACGCAACCATTTCAGGATTTCAACTCAACATGACCATCATTGCCGGGAAACAAACATTATTGATAACTCCACCCAAAGACTATTCCGGAACGTCTCAGATAAATGTTGTTTGCACCGATCAAACCCAGCTTAAAGATTCTGTTCAGTTTGTTCTTACTGTTAAAGAAGTAAATGACGCACCAACACTAATTTCCGAAAAGAAACTCACGGTCAATGAAGATGAACCGTTTGAATTTGTCCTAACCGGATATGATGTTGACGGTGATGCTGTTAATCTGAATATCACCAATCTTCCAGCTGGCTTAACCCTCAAAAAAGGAACGAATAACAACGCTATTTTATCCGGAACATTGGGGAACGACCTGGTTGGATTACAAAAACTGAATCTGGAGTTATCGGATGGAAAAATTACCGTGCCAATAACTTTTGAATTAACAGTAAATAATACAGACGATCCTCCGTATGTTAAAAATCCAATTGGCAATATTCTGGCATATACCACAGATAAAACCCGAACTATTGATTTATCAAAAGTTTTTGCTGATGACGATATTGGCAGTACATTCACCTATACCATTTACTCGAATACCAACACAGCTATCGTTTCAACCGAAATTTCGGGAAATATCTTAAAATTAAATATCTCAGAAACGAATATTGGTACCGGCTATATTGTCGTTTATGTAAATTCAAATGGAAAGATTGCTCAGGCTGGTTTTGGTATAGAAGTCCAGATTGGAACAGGAATCGAGGATATCTCCTTGTTCTCCGGTATAGAAGTATATCCCAATCCGACCCAAGGTGATGTATACGTTCAATTTGGTGAGATGCCGGTCAAAGGAACTGTGATTAATGTTCATGATCTGACCGGACGATTGGTATACAAACAAATGGCAACATCAGAAAAAGAACTGATTAACCTGCAAGGTCGCTCCCTTGGAATGTATTTTGTACAAATAGTAAATGGAACAAAATCAAAAACGTTCAAAATTGTACTAAACTAGAGCGTCAACACAACAAATAAAGCCCCGGTTTCGCAATGAAACCGGGGCTTTGTTATTTCTTAGGGTTTCTTCAGGAACCAATCTTTTCGACTAAAATTCGGCTGTTTTTGGGGTTCTTGGGAACGCAATTACATCACGGATATTCCCCATCCCGGTAACAAACAAAATAAACCGTTCGAACCCAAGTCCAAAACCACTGTGAGGAACAGTTCCAAAACGACGGGTATCCAAGTACCACTCCATTTCATGAGCAGGGACTCCCATTTCATTCATTCGGGTAACAAGCTTATCGTAATCCTCTTCACGCTGTGAACCACCAATAATTTCACCAATTCCCGGAAATAAAACATCCATCGCTGCAACGGTTTTCCCATCGGCATTCTGTTTCATATAGAAAGCCTTAATATCTTTTGGATAATTAATCAGGATTACTGGTTTCTTGAAATGCTTTTCAACCAGATAACGTTCATGTTCGCTCTGCAAATCGGTTCCCCAATCAACAGGATACTGGAATTTATTCTTTTTGTAGTGATTTGAATTCCGAAGAATATCAATGGCTTCGGTATATGGTAAACGGATGAAATCGTTCTCCAAAACGAAACGAAGTTTTTCAACCAATTCCATCGACCGTTCTTCTGCTGGTTTGTTCTTTTCTTCTTCCTGAAGACGTTTGCTAAGGAACTGCAAATCGTCCATGCAATTTTCCAGAGCATATTTGATCAGGCTTTTCAAAAAATCTTCAGCCAAATCCATATTGTCAACCAGTTCATAGAATGCCATTTCAGGCTCAATCATCCAGAACTCGGCCAAATGGCGTGTTGTATTTGAGTTTTCAGCCCTGAACGTAGGACCAAACGTATAAATCTCGCCTAATGCAGTCGCTCCAAGTTCACCTTCCAACTGACCGGAAACGGTCAGATTGGTCGATTTTCCAAAAAAGTCCTGTGAATAATCAACCGATCCATCTTCTAGTAAAGGTGGATTTTTAGCATCCAAAGTTGTAACCCGAAACATTTGACCGGCGCCTTCAGCATCAGAACCTGTAATAATTGGAGTATGCAGATAAACAAAGCCTTTACTGTTGAAATAATTGTGAATAGCAAAAGCCATTGCATGACGAAGACGGAATACAGCACTAAAAGTAGCTGTACGGAATCTCAGGTGAGCATTCTCACGCAGAAATTCGAGACTATGTTTTTTAGGCTGAATAGGATATTTATCCGGATCAGACTTTCCATAAATCTCAATTTCAGTGGCATTCATTTCAACCAACTGACCACTTCCCTGAGATGCAACCAATTCTCCGGTAACTCCCAAAGCAGCACTGGTATTGATCTCCTTCAGAAATTCTTCACCAAACCGTTCAACATCGGCAACGATCTGTAGATTATGAACAGTTGAACCATCGTTTAATGCTATAAAATTGACATTCTTACTACCTCTTTTTGTTCGAACCCAACCTTTTACAACGATCTGTTGACCGGTCAGCTCTCCTTTTAGGACTTCCTTAATTTTCAGTCTTTTCATGCTATATTTTGTTCGTTAATTTGCTGATTTTATGGATTACAAAAATAGGGTTTCTACTTAAGAATGATACGGCAAAGCACTCCAAAATAAAAATCCTGCGATTAAAACTTAAGATTCCCTTTAATCGACTCAATCTGAGGCATTAATCGTTCCCATATTTCCGGATGAATCTTAGCTCCCATCACCTCAACAACATTTCCGGCAAGCAAAGAACCAATCTTCCCGGCAACCTCCAGATCGTAATTTTCGGCCAGCGCATATAAAAATCCGGAAGCATAAATATCTCCGGCTCCTGTGGTATCAATACTTTTAGCTGGAATCGCATCGATACGAATCGTTCGATCGCCTGTTTTGATCAATGAACCGTTTGCCCCAATTTTTACAACAGCAATAGCACACATATCGGAAATCGTCTGCAAAGCTTCTTCCGGAGTTTTCCCCGTTAATGATAAAGCTTCCTCCTCGTTGGCAAAAACGATATCAACATATTTGTTAATGATCTGGTGCAGAAAATCAAGATTTGCCTCTACAATATTAAAACTGGCCATATCAATCGAAACCAGTAAACCATTTTCTTTAGCAGTTTTCATGGCAGCTTCAATAAGCGAATGGTTTTGCACCAGATAACCTTCAATATGCAGAATACCATAATCCCGAAATATCTCCGGCTTCATTTCGTCTACTGTCAGTTCCATCGCTGCACCAAGATAAGTTCCGAAAGTACGTTCCGAATCACGACTAATTAACGCAGTAGCATGTCCAGTTCCGGTTTCACTATAGAAGAAATGAGTTTGAATATGATCTTTTTTAAAATCTTCCAGATAAAAATTTCCCAATTCATCGTCCGAAATCTTCCCAATATACCCGCATTTACCACCCAATTTTGCGATCCCATGTACTGTATTGGCGGCAGAACCTCCAGTTTGAATGCTCCGGGCTTCATTTTTTGTTTCTTTTTTTATTTCTGCTGAAATATTTGCATCAACAAGGGTCATACTTCCCTTCGGGAGTCCAAATTTTTGTAACACAGAGTCATCCGCAATGTTTATCAAAACATCGATCAATGCATTTCCGATTCCAAGAACCGATTTTCGTTCAATTTGTGCGCTGTTAAATGATTTCATGAAAATTTTTTTCACAAAAATATTTTTTCTTTTCGGAAAAGCTATTATTTTTGCAACGCTTTTAAAGCAAAACGTTCACCACACGACTGAAAAGTCAAACAAAAATTCTCTAGTAGCTCAGTTGGTTAGAGCGGCGGACTGTTAATCCGTAGGTCGTAGGTTCAAGTCCTACCTGGAGAGCAGAAAGGTCAGAATTATATTCTGGCCTTTTTCATTTTTCAGTAGCAATGTTTTATATCTACATTTTACACTCCGAGTCTGCTGATATTACTTATATTCGATTCCTTTTTGAACAAACGCAGCATTCAATTTTAACATCGCATCACTTTTCACATCATCGGCATTGTTAATAGAACTCCAGAAACGCACAGTCAACCAGCAGGTTTCAGGAGTAACTTTAGTGTATAAAATCACAGGCTTCCGTTTAACAATTACGTTTGGAACATTAGCAATTGTCGTATTTATCACCTCATTAATCACATTGGCATCCAATTCGTTCCCGGAAAGAGAGAACCGCACAATAACCCGTTTTTCATCGTTACTATAGGTCCAGTTCGTAATGTTTTGCGACAAAATATTCCCGTTCGGAATAATTACTTCGGCACCATCGGCGGTACTTAGTGTACTGGCCCGTAAACCTATCTCTTTCACTCTGCCCGCTTGTCCGCTTACTTCTATCTGATCGCCAATTTTTAACGAACCATCGAAAATAAGGATAATCCCCGACACAAAATTGTTTACCACATTCTGTAAGCCCATACCAATACCAACACCTAAAGCACCCAGAATAAAGGTCAGCTTGTCGACCGGCAACCCGGAAGCCGCTATAGCCAGCAGATAACCGCCGATCAACACCAATAAACGGGTAATCAGTAAGCGCGAATGTTTTTCTTTAGGAATAGCAGCCTGATCTTCCGTTTCAGTCCCTGTTTCGCCAAAAATAAAGGTGACCAGTCGTTGTAAGACATGAGCCATCCAGATAATCGCAAAGAACCAGGTTACACTAATCAGCTTATAGGAAATACTTCCAATCGTCCGGGTAGCATCCAAAAATTCACTCAGATTTTTACTCAGACTATGGTAAATGTTCAGGTTCGAAGTAAGCATAATCAGCCACAAAAGCACCGCAATAATCAACAAAAGGCCTTTGATTTTCTTAACCACAACAGTACAATCAAAAGATTGGGTAACGCCTTTCTTCAGACGGCTACTTTGAATCTGCAATAACACAATCTCGATTATGGTATCAATAAATACAGGAAGTACAACTGCTTGTGTAACTGCAAAAATACCGGCAACACCGAAAATGCCTGCCAGCGAAAACCTGCCAAAAAGATTAAAGAATACTGCTAATCCGGATAATATCATCGCTACAATTGCAGTTTTTCTAAGCCATTTGTAATACGGTAACTCCTTGTTGAGCTTTTTATAGAAATGGTAAGTAAACACAACGGTACCTATATGCAGCCCCAGCATCCATATCCGTTCAAAAAAGGTTGGACTTATCAGCAGATAGGTAAAATCATCGGCAACAAACAAAGCCACCAGAATCAACCAATTAAAAAAGAAGATACGGTCTCTTTGAGTAAAAAAGATCGACGTTGCAACAACCAATAGTAGTATATGTTCCACAGCAATATACGAAATTGGGGCATAAGCATCGAAGAATGGCATCAGGCAGAGCAATACCAGCAGTAAAGCTAACACCGGATGACTATTCAGATATTGCAGATGTAAGAACTCTAACGAATCTTTTTTCTCCTGAAGCTTTTTCAGTAGACTCCGTTTTCGAAACAACCAGAAAAAAAGCAGTATTCCTAGAAAAAGGACAAAAGTACGGGCTTCGGAAGTCTGACTAAAATAATATCCGATAGCTTTTTGCTCACTGACCAATACACTTGTTGCTACAGGGTTATTTTCTTTTGACGGTTTACTTTCTACTTCATTTCTCCATAAAAAACTCACTTCCGGTCCAAATAACTGCTGACCAGCCTTATCTAGCCGAACATCTGTTATATTTAAAATACTCGACAAACTGATGCAATTATCGGCCAATCTTACTTTGATAGCATTCAAACTATCAATGCTTAAGCGGGTCAACGAATCCGTTCGGTTCCATCTTCGTTCCAATCGCACTATTTTTTCTTTGACTTTTAGCCGCAATACCGGATCATTGTACAAACGACTAAAGATCGAATCAGACATCGCTGTACGTAAATGCAGCTTAGCCCGATAGCATCGGTCGTACATAAAATCGACCCGTTGCTGAATGCGGGTATTTTCATTTTCCAGATTCGAAGCCAGATTTTGATACAGGTATAAGTTTCGAACATTCAAAACGGTATTTCGTCCACGAACATTTTGGCGAATAACGCTGATATCCTGTGCAATTTCCGACGATTTACGGCTCATTCCAACAACCTCAAAAGATAACTTTGAACTATCCCTAATGTCGTTCAGTTTGTCGTTTACCCGTTCGATACTGATCACGTAATCGCTTAACGAAAGCGTATCCTTAGCCATAAACAGCTTCCCGGTATGCCCAACAGTCCTATTCTCCTTTATACTATCAGGAGGAACCGATGCTGTAGATCGTTGTTTCCCTGAGATCAAACTGCGCTCGGCCTTAGATTGACCGAATACTGTTAGTCCACACAAAAACAGAAAACATACTATAACTAAACGTTTCATAGAATACGAATTAAATGAATGATGATACACCGAACAAACAACTACTGACGAGGCACAAATCTTAAGGTCAAAAATACCAATTTAAGCCTGAATCATTCAAATAAAAACACCTAGGCTTATTTGCCTTTTTCAAATCTAAAATAATCCAGGTTGAAGGTTTTGGAACCATTTCCAGTAAACCGAAGGTAAATATCTTGTTTTCCCCGAATGTCTTTAAGTTTGCACGAAACGAATGTTTTTCCTGTCTGTGGAACTACCGAAGCCGTTCCAAGAAGTGATCCGGTCAAACTCCCCCGACGTATTTCAATAGTTCCCTTACCTGAAATATCAGAAAGCATTGCTGTGAATATTCGCTTTTGACTTTCTCCAAAATCAACATTGGCAAACTTAATCCAGCTTCCATTTTCGATATTGGCCAATTTAAAACCTGTCTTTCTAGAGCCTTGTTTGATGATATTCTCAGACTTTTCGGTATACCATTCCGCCTGAATTTCCGGCCAGGAAGCATTGTACTGCCCCACCCCGGTATCAAAATGTTTATCCAGAAAATCAGTATCCGAAACAATTTGACCGTCATCAGCAAAATGGCAATAGGTAATGATGCATTCACGGTACTTAAACCCTGTTTTCAGGTAATAAGTCCAGATATGATAAAACTGCCCTTTCCACCAGAAGAAACTACCATGAGCATATTCATCCAGATGATGTCCGTTTGCTACAGCTCCAGCACACTGGTATGGCCCGTATATGTTTTTCGATGTTGCATAATCGCGCCCCCAGCTCAAATAGTAAGTACCCTGATATTTGAACAAATAATTTTTGTCCATCCATTCCGGTGAATTTTTCCATTCCTCTCCATGAATAACAACAGGCTTTGGAGTTTCGGCCAACGAGATCATATCCGGGTTCAACCGCACTACACAATACCCGCCACCTGCTTTATCGCCATATACAATGTAAGGAGTCCGATTTTGGTCGTCATCGACAAAAACCGTTGGATCGTGCATCGGAGCAATCAGTGGCCTTCCTAACGCATCGGAGTAGTGTCCACCAGGCTTATTCGAACTCATAACGCCAATACTTCGCTTCCGGTCTGAGAAATAGAAATAATACTTTCCATTACGACTGGCAGCATCACCCGCCCAACAATCAGTACTTCCAGCACCCATATAATTATTAGCAGGAGAAATGGTTGTAGCCAGCTTCCAATTAACCAAATCAGTGGAAGAAAAAACACGCCAATCGCGCATAATCCAGGTTGGATCTTCGGGACTGCTATCATGACCGCTAAAAAGATAAAGGGTATCATTAAACACCCGAATGTGTGGATCAGACATTCCGACACCTTTGATTAGCGGGTTTCCCGCATGTACCGATTGTCCTAAAAGCATTTCCAAAATCAATAGTTTAAAGTAGCAGTTTGTTCTCATATACGCTTATAGTTTAGGCTTCTGGCAATTTGCATATCACGAAGACCACAAGCGGTGCATCTTCGGAACGGCTAAAATTAAAACAAAAAAGGGCATCCCTTACGGAATGCCCTTCTAAATGGTATCAATCGGGTTTTAATTGAAATTATAACGAACACCCAACTGCATCGAATAAGTTGAGCCATAGCCAACATTATCACGATATGTATCTTTCAACATTCCATAGTTATATGGATTAAGCTTGAACGTTGGTTTAACTGTACCACCAGCAACAACACTTGTATTATTTGCAGGTGTAAGAATGTTGTTTTGATTGTAATAATCAGCCAATCCCCAATTCTTGTTGATCAGATTACCAACATTAAGAATATCCAAACTTACCTGAAGTGTATTGCGTTTTCCGCCAACCTTAATGAAGAATTCCTGCATCAGTTTTAAGTCAAATTGATTTCTCCAAGGCATTAAAACGCCATTACGTTCAGCATATTGGCCTTTTCGGTTTCTCAGGTATTTGTCTTGAGCAACATATTTAAAGAATGCATCACTTTGAGCCGCGGCAGTCCATACCGTGCTAACACCGGCTGCATCTTTAACTGTTTGATCAACAAACGTGATTTCGGAAGCATCTTTAGGAATATAAATCAGGTTATTTGAACCGGCACCATCACGAACAATGTTTGATGAATAAACATATGAAAAACGACCTTGAGATCCTCCTTCATAGAATAATGAAACGGTTGAAGCCATAGACTTCACATATTCAATTCTATAAGAAAAATTTGCAATAACCTTGTCCGGAGTAACATAACTAGTGAAACTTTTTTCTGCACTGTTAGCTCCATTTACATTAGCATTACCATTCCATGCTGAAGAAGCCTGGTCTCCGGCTCCATCAACCAGGTTTTTAGCCTCACTGTGAGTATATGCAACCATTCCATAGAAGCCATTTTCAAATGCTTTTTCAAGTTTGGCCGTTACCGAATAATAGTATCCTCCATTTTTATTCTTCAGAACAATTGGTGCAACACCCGATCCTTTTCCTGTAGAAGTGGTAATTAAGCTATTCGTCTGAAGTTGATAGTATTTATCAACAGCATTTACCGGATAGATCATACGGTTATCCGCATAGCCTGGGATATTCATATAAGCGCCACCCTTTAGACCTGTATTTTCAAAGAATGCAGTGTTATAGTCTTTATTGAAGATTCCTTCCAATGTACCTTTCAAGCCCCATGGAAGTTTTGCGTCCAAAGCAATACTTGATTTCCATGACTGAGGCATTTTAAAGTTATCAGAAATAATAGTGAAGCTTGATGGTACTAATGTTCCGGCAGCAGGCTGAGTAGCAGGATAATAGGCTCTTGGATCCGGATTAAATGCTCCGGGAACAGAAGTTCCTGTATAGGTTTGAGTTGTTTGAATCATCCCGGCATCACTAACCTGTCCAACGATCCATACAAAAGGCACACGACCAGAGAATATACCAGTTCCTCCGCGAACGACTAAAGAACGATCCCCGTTAATATCATAGTTAAATCCAACACGTGGAGCTAATAAAGGTTTTGATTTTGGTAAAGTTGCAGTGTTGTATTTTTCGCCACCAAAACTTAAGGTTGCAATAATTGGATGGTCTTCACATGGCTGTGAATAAGTAGGAAGGTCAACACGAACCCCTGCAGTAATTTTAAATTTCGTACTCACAACGATTTCGTCCTGAAGATAAGTTGAATACTGGTTAAATTTAAACGATGGAAAAGCCTGATTATAACCAGGAGTATTCGAGAACGTAAGCCCAAAATCCAACGGCTTCACATTGTTTACAAAATCATCCCATGATTTAAATACGTAATAGCTTGACCCAAAGCGCATAAATCCGTTTTTCGTATTATTACTCTCATACTGGAGACCGAATGTAAAACGGTTCATTCCTAGCGACCAGGAAAAATCATCAGTTATAGTTGTTGTTTTTACCTCTCTAAGATTTCCATAAGAGAAAAGCTCTGTTCCAAAAGAACAAAATGCTTTATTATCTTTCAAAATATCAACAAAGGGAAAAAGCTTTCCGTCTGTACTTCTTGGTTCATCCTGATATGAATAAGTATATCGAAGTGTATTTAAGAGTTTTCCACCACAAAATGTCGAGTTCAACTCAGCAGACAAGGATTTAAAATTTGTTTCCTGATAATATCCTGAATTTTTAAACCACATAGCATCCATTGCCGTTCTGGTTCCTGTATAAATCGATGAGAATGGAGAAAAGGACGTACTTGGAGCACTCGGTGATTTTGCCCTTGTATCACTGTAACGAATATTGAACTTGTGAAAGTTATTGATATTCCAATCAATACGGGCAAGAAACTTACTTCCAGGACTTTCGTTGGAATATCCTTGATAAGGACCCGTTTCATAACCATATTTATCAAGCATGTATTTACTAATTGCATCCATTTCAGTAGCCGTAGGACGAGCAATATTAACCCCATCGGCAGGAGCAGATGCAGTAGCAGCAACACGGGAAGGACCGGGAACAGTGCTTTTTTCTTTTTCATAGTTTACAAAGAAGAAAAGTTTATTCTTTAGTATTGGTCCACCTAAGCGAAAACCTTCCATCTGATAATCTGAAGAGTTCTTTGTAAAAGAAGCATTTCCAACTTTATTCCCTTTAAATCGTTCATCATTCATATAGGTATAAACAGAACCGATAAAATCATTGGTCCCTGAACGAGTTACAGCGTTCACCGAAGCTCCGATAAAACCACTTTGTCTTACATCAAACGGAGTAATATTGACAGAAATTTGGTCAATTGCATCAAGCGAAATTGGAGAACCGCCAGCAGGTAAGTTTGTTCCAATACCGAAAGCATTATTAAATGCAGCTCCGTCAACGGTGATATAATTCTGACGGTAATTTCCTCCACCAATCTGGTTTCCATTAGCTTGTGGAGTAAGCTTCGTTACATCATTTATACTTCTGCTAATTGTTGGTATCGTGGCAATCTGCCTACTTCCAACATTGATGGAAGAACCGTTTTTTTCAGAGTTAAAAACCGGGCCTTTTGAACCCATCACAATAACCTCATCAACATTAACCGAGGCTTCGTTAAGTTTTGCATTTAAAACAAATGACTCACCCAACGCAAGATTCACCGCAGTAAAAGTTGCCTTATTATACCCTACAAAAGAAACTTCCACCTTGTAAGGACCGCCAGCACGCATCCCATTCAGGCTAAACCGGCCATCAGAATTCGTGATTGTAGCATACTGAGTTCCTGAAGGTTGATGTACTGCAGAAATGGTAGCACCTGGGAGTGGACCATTACTTGCATCCATAATTTTTCCAGTAATACCCGAGGTGGTTACCTGAGCGAAACCAGAAAAAGTAAATGCAAAAAAAGCAATTAGCACTAAATAAACTTTTAGCATCTTTTTCATAGAAAAATTGATTTTAAAATTCTGGACAAAGAAAGATATTTGATTGTATTTAATAAATATTCGTTCCTTACTATAATGTTATCATTTGAATTCAATTTTATTAAAGTTTAACATTCGATAACACTATTTAAATTAGAAATGCATTAGGCTTAGTTTACTGTTGAAAATTACAATTAATTCCTGTTTTCTTAAAAGCTAGTTATTAACATCAATCTTATTGAAAAGATGTTAATAAAATAAAATAATTAAGACTACAAGTCATAGTATTATTCACAAATAATACTATGCAACAATTCATTAAATCTCCTTCGCAAACAAATGATAGCCAAAGGTGTTTTTATTTAAAAATTAATATTTTTGCAAGCTAAATTTAGCGGGAACTAAAATTGGATATGATGGAACAAAAAGATATCCGGCAAATGCTTGAAGAAAAGGGATTTATTGAAGAGAACATTAGCCCGGGACTACGCTTGGTTGACGAAATCAACCGACTGAAAAAAGAAAAGAATGCAGTTATTTTGAGCCACTATTATGTCGACAGTGATCTTCAGGATATTGCTGATTTCGTGGGCGACAGTCTCGGACTAGCTCAGGAAGCAGCTAAAACAGAGGCTGATATGATTGTTTTCGTAGGTGTTCACTTCATGGCCGAAACAGCAAAAATCATCAATCCATCGAAAAAGGTTATTTTGCCTGACCTGAAAGCCGGTTGCTCGTTGGCTGACTCTGCTCCTGCTGAAAAATTTGCCGAATTTAAAGCTCAATACCCCGATCATCAGGTAGTTTCTTATGTCAATTGCTCGGCTGAACTAAAAACCATGACTGATGTGGTTTGCACCTCGGCTAACGCATTACAAATCGTAAACAGCTTCCCAAAAGATCAAAAATTGATTTTTGCTCCCGATAAAAATCTTGGAAACTATCTCAATAGCTTAACCGGACGCAATATGGTTTTGTGGGATGGAGCCTGTATGGTACATGAAAAATATTCGGTTGAGAAAATCATCGAATTAATGGATCAACATCCTGATGCAGAATTCATTGCCCACCCCGAATGCGAAAAACAGGTTTTATTGCTGGCTAAGTTCATTGGTTCAACAACGGCATTGCTCAACTACGCACAAAAAAGCAATACGAAAAAGTTCATTGTTGCTACCGAAAGTGGAATTTTGCACCAAATGCACAAAATTTGTCCGGACAAAATATTCATCCCGGCTCCTTCGATTGATTCGACCTGCGGATGTAACGACTGTTCATTTATGAAGATGAACAGTTTACAGAAGTTATACATCTGCTTAAAACATGAATTACCCGAAGTTACGCTTTCAGAAGAGGTAATCTCCAAAGCACAACGCCCAATCCTCCGCATGCTGGAAATCTCAAAATAAAAAACCATGAACTTTCTGAAGATTACACTTCTTGTTAGTTTTGTTGCCCTATTTGACCTCTGCAGCAATGCAAAAAATGGACACAACAATAAAATAGATTTGGATATTGTGTATATCGGCAATAGCATCACCTACGGTGCAGTTCTGGATAATCCAGCACAAGATGCTCCTCCGGTAGTTGCATCTGAATATCTTCGAAAAAAAACAGGCATTAATTCAGTCACATTCTCCAATCAGGGACGAAGTGGATATACTACTGTAGATTATCTACCCTCAGCATCGACTTTCAAAGAAGTTGTTCTGGCAACAAAAAAAATACATACCAATCCCGCTCATATTTTGTTGTTCTCTATCAAATTGGGAACTAACGATAGTGCAATTGAAGGTCCAACGGGAGCACCTGTTTCAAAAGGGAACTATCGCAAGAACCTAACGGCAATAATTGACGAGCTATTTCTTCAATTTCCAGATGCCAAAGTAATACTTCAGCAGCCTATATGGTATAGTTCAAATACTTATAACGGATCAAAATATCTGAGCGAAGGATTATCACGACTTCAGAGTTACTTCCCCGAACTGAAATCGTTGGTAAAAAGCTATTCACTAAACCAAAAGGATAAAGTCTTTTTAGGTGATCAAAAAGGATTTAATTACTTCCGTCAAAATTATCTTACCGATCTTTTCCCGGAAGAGGGACAACAAGGAACATTCTATTTGCATCCTAACGTCAAAGGAGCCAATCAATTGGGTAAATTTTGGGCAGATGCAATATATGATGTTGTGGAAAACCATTAAAGCGCCATCATTCATCATTAAAAGCCCGAATTCACTCACTGAATCCGGGCTTTTTTAACCCAATATTTCAACCTTTATCTCCGTGCAGCTTTAACTAAGCCCTCCACGTCTTTTACTTTCGCAAACGGCACCAGTTTAAAACTATAGCTGTACTCTTTCTTATTCAAGTGATATTCAGGAAGTGGAATTCCACGAGCCGACCAGGTATCGTTTCCTCCAAGCCCGGCTTGTCCCAAATCAATATTAGCAGTATAAAAACCTGCCGGTTCCAGTTCATTGATATGCTTTGCTTTCAGGATATTCTCAGCGGTATAAGGCCAAACAGAAGTATTTAGCGGTTGATTACCAACTACCACCAGCCCGGTTCCTGCCGCATTTCGCAAAGCCATCCAACGAACTTCCGTATGATTCCCATTTTCCATCGGTCGTACATAATGGAAAATAAAGTCTTCAACTTTGCCCGAATAAATATTCACTTCGGCAGCATGATTGCGATCCGAATAGTTCTCAAAAGGTCCCTTGCCATAGAAGCTCATCAGGCTATAATCACTGGCCAGTTCGGTGGTCATTCCAATGCGCAACGGATCGGTAAGCTGATCGCCAATTTTTGTTTGATAGTTCACCTCAACAACTCCGTCACCCGAAATCTTATACAAAAGCTGGACAGATAATCCGGCATCGCTTTTTAAACCTACGGAAACTACTTTCGATAAACCTTCAACCGCTACCTTAAACTGTATTGCTTTTAAACTTGCAGTAATTGCCGGCCAGTTGGACAAGTTTTGCACAACTTTCCAGGCACGGATATCGTTATCAGTAATCGGTCTCCAGAAATTAGGTTTAAGAGCTCCTGTCACGATTGACTTCCCCTGAAACTGGTAATTGGTAAGGTATCCCGTAGCTTTGTCGAAACTCACTTTGAAATCTTTAGTACCCAAAACCAGAGTTTTATCTGAATTTTCAAATTCCTGAACGGGAATTTTTGACGGAATAGTCTTAACTGGAGTAGCCGTTTTTACCAGAAATTGTTCCTTTGCCAACTCGTGGCCTCGCTTCGCATACAACTCATCTTTAGCCAACCGGACACTAACACGGAACCAAACTTCTCCGGTTGTTTTCGATAAATCACGATCTACTACGAACAATTTTGATTCTCCCGGAGCTACCGGGAAAGTGCCTAAACTACCCGATCCAATCTCTTTACCGTTTTCGATGAGTGTCCAACGAATATCAAATTCATTCAGGTTTCGGAACTGAAAGCGATTTTTAATCCGGAACTGCATTTTATCCAGATTGTAAACCTCAAAAACAACAGGCTGAAACACATATTTACATTCTTCAGTAGCTGCTTTTACCGTACGATCGGCACTAATAAGTCCATTAATACAGAAATTGGCATCATTAGGTTTATCGCCATAATCGCCACCATAAGCCCACCAAAAACGGCCATTAGCATCGGTACGGGCAATTCCCTGATCAATCCAGTCCCAGATAAAACCGCCCATCAGATTTTTCTTACTGTGAATCAAATCCCAGTATTCCTTCAGGTTACCGGTTGAATTTCCCATTGAGTGAGCATATTCGCACATCACTACTGGACGATGAATATAGGGACTTTCCGATAAGCCCTTCAACTGATCAATCGTGCAATACATACGGCTAACCATATCGACATACCAACGATCATCCGGATTTGCCAAATATGGTTTTTTCAGGTATTCAGGCGAACCAAAGGTTTTGTATTCCGGACGATTCGGATCTCCCTGAGCTCCTTCGTAATGAATCGGACGGGACGGATCAAAATCCTTCACCCAACCTGCGGCAGCGGCATGATTGGGCCCGGTTCCGGATTCGTTGCCCAGCGACCACGATATTATGGAGGCATGATTTTTATCCCGTTCAACCATTCGGATCATACGATCGGCAAAAGCGGCATGCCACGACGACTGGTTGGTTAAATATCCATTCGCATGATGAGTTTCCACATTGGCTTCATCCATCACATACAAACCATACTGATCGCATAAATCGTAGAAATACGGATCATTCGGATAATGGCAGGTACGAACAGCATTAAAGTTGTATTGTTTCATCAGCAACACATCTTTTAGCATATCCTCGTGAGTAACCGTTTTCCCTCCAGTCTGACTATGATCGTGACGGTTAACCCCGCATAACTTAACCGCTTTCCCATTAACCAAAAACACGTTATCCTGAATACGCACATCCCGGAAGCCAACCTTGCAGCTTCTCGATTCGACCAGATTCCCTTTGGCATCTTTTAAGCTTAAAACCAGAGTATAAAGAACAGGAATCTCTGCTGACCACTTTTGCGGCGATTCAATTTTTGCTTCCAGTAAGGCAAACGCAACATTATCGCGCTGAGGATATTCTTCATACAATATCTTATTAAGATCAATCTTTAACGGTTGTTCAAACTTAGGCTTGTTCGTCGGGCTAAACAATTCGGCTTCAACGCTCCAACCATCCATATTCACACTATCTTTCATGGTAATTACCGGACGAATCTGCAACAAGGCATCATCCAGATTTTCGTCGAATTTGGTTTTGACAAAGAAGTCGTTAATAGCAATTTTAGGTTGAGCCAGCAACATCACTTCGCGCTGAATACCGCTCATTCGCCAATGATCCTGATCTTCGAGGTAACTGCCATCCGACCAGCGGAAAACCTGCACAGCGACTGTATTTTCCCCCGGTTGAACCAGATTGGTAACATCAAACTCAGCTGGCAGACAACTATCTTCGCTGTATCCTACCATTTTCCCGTTAACCCATACATAAAAAGCAGAAGCTACGCCTCCAAAGTGGAGAATAATCTGCTGTTTATCCCAACCGGCAGGCAGTTCGAAAGTCCGGAAGTACGAACCAACCGGATTTGTGCGCCGGATAAACGGAGGATCATTGGGGAACGGATACGTTTCATTGGTATAAATCGGAGTTCCATATCCTTTCATTTCCCAGCACGAAGGAACCTCAATTTTATCCCACGCAGCAACTTTCGACTCGCTGGTATAAAAATCCAACGGCCGGTTTTTGGAGTCTGCTTCGAAATGAAACAGCCACTCTCCGTTTAATGAAAGAAAACGGGACTGGTTTCGGTCTCCTTTCAGGGCCTGTTCAACCGAAGAAAATGAATACGAAGTTGCCCGGGCTGGCATTTTATTACGCCCAATTACCGATTGGTCTTCCCAATCATTTTGCGCACTGACAACCAAAGAATGCATCAGAGCGAACACAACAAAAAGTAATGGCTTCATAGGTTAATTTTTCAAAATTCGAGTTTGACAACTATCGAAATAACAGAAATTCCAGTTGTTAACGAGTGAAACACTGCACTCTACTACAATAAGACACTTCAAATTCAGAAACCCTATATAAAAAACAGAAAATTTTTTATTCCTACGCTCAACAGGATTAGTTTTTGATGCTTTTTAGGACAAACAACTGCAATCAGAAAATTAACCGGCTATAAAAACGAAAGGCTCTGACCGAAAATTCGATCAGAGCCTTTTTATCTTAAAAAGAAAAAATCTATTCAATAATAGTTACCCAACCATGAGTATCGGGCTCGTCACCATATTGGATTCCCCGTAGTTTTTCATACAACTTCGTGCTAATCGGGCCGGGCTTACCATCCTTCGAGAATACATACGATTTCTTTTCATCGTAATCGTCAATTCGTTCAATCGGACTGATTACCGCAGCTGTACCGCAAGCACCTGCTTCTTCCAAAGTTGCAAGCTCTTCAACTGCAACCTGACGCTGTTCTACTTTCAGACCAAGATCTTCAGCCAGAGTCATCAAACTCCGGTTGGTTATTGATGGCAAAATAGAACTTGATTTTGGGGTAATATAAGTGTTGTTTTTAATTCCGAAGAAATTGGCGGCACCACATTCGTCAATGTATTTCTTTTCACGAGCATCGAGGTAAAATACATTCGAATAGCCCAATTCGTGTGCTTTAGCACCAGCAACCAAACTAGCAGCATAATTTCCGCCCACTTTAAATTTACCCATTCCAAGCGGAGCCGAACGATCGAACTCACGCATAATTACAAATGGAGTTGTTTGGAACCCACCTTTAAAATATGGACCGACCGGAGTCACAAATAAAATGAACATATATTCATTTGCCGGGCTCACTCCTACCTGCGCACCAGTTCCGAATAAAACCGGACGAATGTACAACGATGCACCTGACTCATAAGGAGGCACAAACCGCTCATTCAACTTCACGGCTTTCACAACAGCTTCTTTAAACTTTTCTACCGGAAGTTCAGCCATCATGGTTCCTTCACAGGAATCCTGAAGTCGACGGGCATTGTCATCCATTCTGAAAACCCGTATTTTACCGTCTTTTCCACGGAATGCTTTCAATCCTTCAAAGGCTTCCTGTCCGTAATGAATACAGGTTGCAGCCATGTGCATGGTCAGATATTCGTTATCACTAACTTCCAATTCGCCCCAGGCTCCATCTTTATAGGTGCAACGGATGTTGTAATCCGTTTTCATGTACCCGAATCCTAATGATCCCCAATTTATTTGTTCCATAATAAAGCGTTTTTCAATTCGGTTTTTTTAAGAATCATAAATTAACAAAAAAAAATGCGTAGAAGAAAAGGACTTTTCTACATAGCTACAAAAATTAGGAATAAATTCAACTTTAGCTGATTTCCAGAAAATAACCGTTGTGTTTGCGAATATTCAGCACTCTTCCATCCGAAAAAATCAAATATTGGCCTTTAATTCCGCTCAAAACTCCAGAAATTACAGCGTCCTTATCAAACGAAACGCTGGTGATTTTCTCCGGATAATCAGCCACCGGATAGCTGATATTCCAAACCCGGTTTTCAGAAAAAAGGTATTGCTGCAATTCAACCGGCAGCAGTTGGTAAGCATTGACCTTTTCTTCCTGAAGATCAACCGGCATAAGAGTTTTATTCTGAAGCATCGACCTCCAGTTCGTCTTGTCTGAAAAGAAATTCTTGAGATAAACCTCTATAACTCCGGCAATATGGCGATTGGGAGTACAGGCCAGAATGATTGCTTCGGTTGCACCTTGATCGATCCAGCGTGTCGGAACCTGATGGTGACGGGTAACCCCCACTTTCAGTTCTCCGGAAACGGCCAGATAAACGTAATGATCGATCAAATCATGTTCCCGGGCCCAATCCATATTGCGGGCAATACCCAGGTGTGCTTTCGATAATTCAGGGCGCATTACGGTTTCGCTGGCTTCAGGAGCCGTTTGTAAACAAGAGTAGCAAAACCCTTGTCCAAACGAGGTTTTGGTCTTCTTACCACAAGCAATGCAATTGATTTGCCCGGTAAATTTCAGGCAAATAGATTTTCCAATCAGTTCGTTCATGGGTAATTCCGAATCACCTATTGGCAAAAAATACTGTACAGGATCGGCATATTCCGACCGCATTTTAAGAATTGTTCCTGAAGCAAGCATACAAAAAAGGTTTATGCCCACAAAGTACGGAAAATTGAAGAAAAGGAGAAAAAAGGTTTCTGAATTTGCGATTGTAGAACTGATATATGGTCATCTCGCTTTAGCCGACAGACATCGGCACCCAGTTTACTGCGCTGCTCCAACAATTACAAACGGATAATAAACTCAGTGAGGTTACTATCTCCGTCGAGATTGAGTTTTTTGCGCAGCCGGTAGCGATGATTTTCAACTCCGCGAACTGAAATTCCCAAAAGTGGAGCAATCTCTTTAGACGAAAGGTTCATTCGAAGAAAAGCACAAAGGCGCAGGTCGCTTGGAGTAAGATCTGCATAATTATCTTTCAGTGTTTTCATAAACTGACCATAGGCACCTTCAAAATTAGCTTCAAAAACTTTCCAGTCGTCCTGACTAGCCATGTTATCGTCGATTTTCTGAATCAGGGTATCATAGTATTTGTCGGGATAACGGGTTCCCAGCTGTTCTTTTTGATTCCGCAGGATTTCCTTAACGTTCATCAGGAACTCATTCTTTTTAATGATGGACATGGTCGAACTGGCCAGTTCCGAACTCTTGAACGAAAGTTCTGCCTGTAGTTTTTCGTTTCTCAGTTTAATCAACTCTCGTTCGCTTTCTTCCCTTTCACGGCTTTCTTTTTGGCGCGTTCTGGCAATGATATTTCCCCGGAAAAGATACAATCCGAATATAACAACGAGCAGATAACAAATATAGGCCAGTTTTGAACGGTACCAGGGTGGCAAAATAACAAGGTTAACAGCATACTCGGCACTCGAATCGCCCCAGGAATTGACTGCTTTTATCTTCACTACATAATGTCCGGCTGGGATTCGTTTAAAACTGAAAATTGGTTTTTCCAACGGATCAGACCATCGCTGGTCGAGTCCTTCAATAAACGATTGGTATCTGACATGATCGCTACTAAAATACGGAAACGAAAACCTCAGTTGAAGGTTGTTTCTGTTAAACCGCAAAACTATTCCCTCATTGGTAAGAGGAATGTCGATCATTTGATCGCGCAAATCATTTACGGTAATACGCCTTAGTTCCGGTCGTTTATTGGAAATCAGTGATGCCGGGCTGATAGAGTCTGCATTAAGAATGGCATATCCGTTTTCGAGGCATAATATGGCTTTGGTGGCACTAAGGGGAAGTATATTCTCATACCCAATAACCAGTTGGTTGTCGAACAAACCCGAAGGAAATTCTTTTAGCTTTCGAACTGTCGTATTCTGAATGCTAAAAAGTCCGCAGGCCTTGTTTGTTATTAGCCAGTAGTGATGGTCGGGTGCTGCAATAACCCTGTTTGCTTTTTGGTAATCTCCCAGTTTAGCATTGAGCGAAGCATATTCAACAATGGTGTCTCTCAGGTCATCAAATGTATAGAACTTCTCGCCGGTGGTAAATACGATCCGGCCTTCGACCTTAAATACATGAATATTGTGGTCTTTTCCGAAAGCAGACTCTCCAAGATATTTATTATAAACCAACGAATCACGGCTGTCGAATTTAAGACGGAAGATACCCCTGTACATATGACCTGCCCAGAAATTTCCCAGATGATCAATTTCCAGATAACGAATCAGGTCGTTGAATGTATAACTGACTTTATTGAGTTTCCATTGTCCGTTCGTTTTCTTGTAGAAAATCAGGTTCGAATAAGTACTTTGAACCAGAGAATTCGGATCAAGCGGATTCTCAATCAGCGAGAAACCACCCGAAACATTGGAGATCTGCCGAACTACTGATCCGTCAATCTCGCTAGTACCTTTGTTATGATTGACAAAAAGCTTATCGTCGATCACTTTGCAGTCCCAGACCTGCCCCTGGGTTTCAGGAACCAACTTAAATGGTTCTTCCGATCCTTCGAAAGGTCTGAAATATAAGCCCTGATTCGTCCCCAAATAAAGGTTCCCACGATAAACGGCTGCTGCATAAACAGCTCCCAGCTCTTTCCGCTCAACGATAGAGTAAGACGGATCAGGTAGAAACGAGATAAAATCAATCCCCTTATCAAGCGAAACCCATATATTTTGATTGGCATCAGCAGTAATTCCCAGAACTGTATTGTTTTGCAAACCGTTTTCTTTGTTGAAATGATACAGTAGCTTCCCGGTTTTACTGAACACCGAAACTCCATCAAGAATAGTTCCGATAATTACCTTTCCGTCGCTTGTCAGACATCCCCGGTTGATGATGTTTTTCTTGAAATATTCATTCCATTCGTCCTGCCAGGCCACAAGCCGGCTCCCGTTGTAGAACAGTAATCCCTCGTTGGATGTCCCGATCAGTTTCTGGGTTGAGTTAATGGGTAAGATAAACCGGATCTCCAAACGTGAAAAAGAGTCACCGATTAACGATGGCTTAAGATGTGACTGATCGATCTCATAAACACCCTGGTTCATAATGCTAACATAGATCCGGTCTCCGCCATTGGAGATCGAATTGATAAATCCACCGGGCTGAATCAAATCAAATTTCTGATAGTTGTAACAATATACTTTTGAGAATGACTGGAAATAGACCATTCCATTCAGGGTAATAACATTCCAGAATTCTTCGTTGGTGGTAAATTTATCTTCGACTTCTTTTTTAAGGGAATGATAATCAAGTCGTCCCTGATTGTTACGGGTATAATAACCCAATTCGCGATATCCGCCAATGAAGATGCGGTCTTCTTTATCAACTGCTACCGTGCGGATTATTACACCTTCAGGCGAAGGATAAAGAGTCCAGGTAATACCGTCAAACTCGAGCAATCCAAGATTGTTGGCAAAGTACATATTTCCCTTTGAATCCTGAACCACGGACCAGTTCTGACTCGCCCCCAGATATTCCTGTTTGGTATAGTTTTTTAAGTAAAGTCCGGAATTGGCATAGATGTGAAGAGTGCAGACCGCAACAAAGAAGAGTGCAAATACAAACCGGAAGATCTTAAGTTTATTACTGATCATTGTTCTTTTGTAATTAAGGGAAACTAAAAGTAGTAAATTTTCAAAACAGCCACGTCTCTAAATATGTCAAATCGAATGGTTTTGCAAAAAATGGATACTTTGATCGAACAAAAAACACCACATTTTGAACTACCAATGTTAATTATTTGTTATGCAAATGTAAAAAATAAGGTTCCTACAACAATCATTGAGTTAATAAATTAGATCGTTTATTGAAAAACATGATGAGGTAAAAATGAAATGCTTTGCAACATCTTTCGTTGGTGATGAATCAGAGGTGTAGCTCTTTTTTTTTGGATGTGAATTAGTCCATCTACATTTGACTTGCGAATTTTTGTTAACTAAAACAATGAGACTATGAAAAAACTTTTTGTCTTACTGAATCTTTTACTTTCAATCACAATCCTTTTTGCTCAAAACCCCATTATGGTTAAAGGGAAAGTAACTGATTCTGCAAACGGGGACCCCCTTCCCGGAGTAAGTATTTTGGAAAAAGGTACTGCAAACAATGGTACTATCACCGATTCTAATGGAAACTATTCAATTCAGGTATCAGGCAAAAGCACACTTGTGTTTAGCTTTATTGGCATGATGAGCAAAGAAGTTGCAGTCAACAATTCAACTTCAATTAATGTATCCTTACAGGAAAGCACCGAACAGGTTGAAGAAGTTGTGGTCGTTGGATATGGAAAACTCCATGTAAAAGACCTTACCTCATCAATTACAACCATGAAACCTGAAGATCTGGCTAAAACGCCAACCGGACAAACCATGCAGGCATTGCAAGGAAAAGTTCCCGGCCTACAGGTTGTAAGTAGCGGAGGCCCAGGCGACTCCCCAACGATCCGTGTGCGCGGGATCGGATCCTATCCGGGCAAAGATAACGAAGCTCCTCTTTATGTTGTTGATGGAATGTTTTTCGACAATATTGATTTCCTGAATACAGCTGATATTGCTTCTGTCTCTGTACTGAAAGATGCTTCTGCATCTGCTATTTACGGAGTTCGTGCTGCAAACGGAGTAATTTTGATCGAAACCAAATCGGGACATATCAACCAAAAGACAGAAATCAGCTACGATGGATATTATGGTACACAGATCGCTCAAAATGTATTGAAAATGGCTAATGCTGAACAATTCACTACCATGGCGATGGAATCAGGTTCAGCTGCTGATATTAGTTTCATTCAGAATGCAATGCAACGCTACGGACGTAGCCGGATTAATCCCAATGTACCAGATGTTAATACCGACTGGTACAAAGAAATCCTCCGTACCGGAGCTATTCAAAACCATAGCATTAATGTTACCGGAGGAAACCAGAAAGCTTCCTACTCAATTGGTGCAAACTACTTCTCTCAGGAAGGAATCCTGAAGATGAAAAACGAGTATGAGCGTTTCAATCTTCGTAATAAAATTGATTTTAAAGCTACCGACTGGTTAACAATCGGCGGAAGCATGATTTTTAGCAATGCGCTGAAATATGACGATGAAGCAGATGCCTGGAACCAGGCATATTATGCTGTTCCAATCATGCCCGTTTACGACGAACAAAATACTACTGCATGGCCAAGCCATTATGCTAGTGCTCAAAATCTGGGATACCGCAGTGGGCAAAACCCGTTCCCAACACTTGATTTAAGCGAAAATCGTTTGAAAATCAGAAAAATAATGGCAAACTTCTATGCCGATCTGGAATTAATCCCTAAAAAACTGAATTTCAAAACCTCCTATAACCATGCATTCACGGCACTTGACGAACGTTATGTGGACCTACCATATTTTGCCAGCTCAAACTTCCGACGTGGTGATGCTTCGCTTAAGAAAAATGCAAACAACTATTCTAATCAGATTTGGGATAACGTGTTAACATATAATGATCGATTCGGAAAACACAATGTGACGGTTATGGCCGGAACATCCTACCGCGATGAAGCTTACTATAAACTGGAAGCTCAGGGTTTGAATTTTCCAACCGACGAAGAACAGTCCTGGTATATCAATCAGTCAAAAACGATTCCGGTAACAGGTGTTGTTGACGATGGACGCCGGGAATATGGAATTTCCTATTTTGGCCGCGTATCCTATAATTTCAACGACCGCTATTTGGTGTACGGAACCATGAGGGCCGACGGAAGCTCAAAGTATCAGGAAAAATGGGGTTACTTCCCAACCATAGGTGCAGGATGGGTACTTTCTGAAGAAGGTTTCATGAAAAACATTTCTGCAATTAATTACCTGAAACTCCGCGCAAGCTGGGGTCGTTTAGGAAACGATAAAATTCAGGCAAGTGATGGTGCTACCACTACGACCATAATCCAAACGGCTATTGATGGCAAACTCGTTTCAGGAACCAAAACATCAAGCACTTTCTCTTCGCTGAAATGGGAAGTTACTGAAGAAACAAATGTTGGGATAACCTCTCAGCTATTTAAGAACCGATTGGCTATTGATGCCGATTATTATACCCGTGATACTAAAAATGCGGCTATTTATGTAAAGATTCCATCCATTGGAGGAAGTGTTCTTAAAAACGTAGGAATCATCCGGAACTCAGGGTTCGAACTCTCGTTAAGCTGGAAGGATGAATTGTCGAAAGATTTAAGCTATAGCATTAACATTAACGGGTCAACACTTAAAAATGAGGTGCGCGACCTTTACGGACAACCTTATATCGACGGAGGTTCGGCCGAATTTCTGCAACGTTCGATGGTGGGAGAACCATTGCTGGCATTTTTCGGCCGTAAAGTTCTGGGGGTATATCAGAACGAAGCCGAAATTAAAGCAGACCCTGTTGCTGTAGCTAACAATTTGGTTCCCGGTGATTTTAAGTATCAGGATGTTAATGGTGACAAGAAAATTGATGATGACGACCGCGTTGTTCTGGGTTCTTATTTCCCGAATTTCCAATATGGTGGAAATATTGGTATTACCTATAAAAACATCGATTTCTCGGCCAGCTTCATGGGGCAGAGTGGAAACAAAATTCTGAACCGTAAACGTGGTGAAATGATCTGGACTGCCGATGCTAACCTGGATGCTGATCTGGCTAAAAACCGTTGGCATGGGGAAGGAACTTCCAATAAATATCCATCGGCAGCCGGTTTACGCAAAGGCTGGAACCAAAAAATGAGTAACTATTTCGTTGAAGACGGTTCATTCTTCCGGATTCAGAACATACAAGTTGCCTATAATCTGCATAAAAAATCGCTTTACGGGGTTCAGTTACCCGAATCAAGGATTTCATTGACTGCCGAACGTCCGTTGACTTTTTTCAACTACAACGGATTCAATCCTGAAGTCGCAGATGGAATTGACAAACAGACTTACCCGATTCCTGCTGTTTATACCATCGGTTTAAATGTCAAATTCTAATTCTTAAAACGAAAACACTATGAAAATCATCAATAAAATACTTACAGTTACGGCTCTATCTTCGGTACTGGCAATTTCAGCCTGTCAGGACAAATTGGATGAGGCGGCAGAGAATAAGGCATTTACTCAACAAACAGATTATACCAATACTGCCAACATGAGTTCTCCTCTTTTGGGGATGTATGCTGAGTTTTATACCAGAGGCTGGGAAGATTTTCCTCTGATTGCCCTAAGGGGAGACGATGTTAATGCAGGTGGACTTGGCGATCAGCAGGATTATGCTGAAACCGACAAATTCAACTACAACAAAGATTACTGGATGTACAATTCGGTTTGGCAGAATTTATATTCCGACATTTTTACAGCTCATTCGGCCATGGAGCAAATAGAGTTGTATAAAGCCAATGCAACCGATAAGGCACTGGCAGATCAATACATTGCTGAAGCAAAAACGATGCGTGCATGGTTGTTATTTAACCTGTCGCGCGTTTGGGGAAGCATTTATGTCCCGGATAGTTCCGATCCTTCGAGGCTTTTGGTAGCAAAACTATCTACCAAAGACGAGGTGATGAAACATATCTCTGACCAGATGGATCAGGCGATTCCTATGTTGCCCAATATGCACCCCAACGAACGGACTGATATCCGTGGCGGAATAACCAAATACACAGCTCTGGCCATAAAAGCACTGGCAAACCTCGAACTGAAAAACTATCAGGCGGTTGCTGATGCTACTTCTCAGATTATCAGTTCCGGAGAGTTTACCCTTGAACCAAGCTATTACGATCTTTTTAAACTAAAGGGAAAACTTAATACAGAGAACCTGCTCGAATTGCAGTATTCCGACCTTGGAAAAGGTTCAGGCGATAACTTCAGCTACTTGTTTGCTTTCTTTGGACCACAAGGCTGGACTCCTAAAGTTACCGGTGCTGGCGATGGATGGGGATTCTATGAACCAAGTTTGAAATACATCAAATTTATGCTCGATCGTGGCGAATCGGTTCGTCTGGAAACCAGCGTATTATTCACAAACCGGGGTATTACCGAAATCAAAAAAGATTCGAAATATGCCACATTGCCGGCCTGGATTTCAAATACAACACGATCTGGTGATAAGATCAACGATTATGCCCGGGCTATGTTTGCCAGTGGAAAGCACTATTTACCATCCAGCATGCTTACTCCTGGACGTACCGACTATGGAACCAACAAAAACTTCCCGATTATTCGTTATGCAGAAATCCTGCTGATGCATGCCGAAGCTCTTACGCAAGGAGCTACAAGCAGTGCAATGACTGCTCTTGCTGCTGTTAATGCGGTGAGAGCCCGTGCCAGCATGCCCGCTTTAACCAGCGTTACCAATGCTCAGGTTATGGACGAAAAACTGGCTGAACTGGGGATGGAATGGGGAACCCGTTACTATGACATGGTGCGCCTTGGCAAATATAATGAGTTGAGCTACGATGGAAGAACATTTACTGAATCAAAAATCTTCCTGCCTTATCCTCAAAGTCAGGTCGATCTACTTCCGGGATTAAAGGCAAAAACTAATTAATCAACTAAATTTTAGCAAGATGAAAATGATAAAATATTTCCTGATTGGTTTATTAGCCATCGTTTTTGCAACCGCATGTGACGACGGAATCGATCCAATTACAGCAATCGCTCCGGGGGCAGATGCTTCAGCTCCGGTGATCACGATTAAATATCCAACGGAAGGAACTAAAATTGAAGTTCCGGAATTGGTGGCATCGATCAATATTCAGTTTGAAGCGACCGACGATATCGAATTACAAAGTGTTTCGGTAGTAATTGACAATGTAGAAATAACCAACTACAGCGCATTTAAAGATTATCGCCGTGCCGTAAAAGAATACCTTTATAACAAGGTAACTAACGGAACACACACCCTTACCATCAAAGCAACCGATAAAGAAGGGAAAGTGACCTCTTCATCTGTTCATTTTGAAAAGAAACCTCCTTACACTCCGCTTTATGCAGGGGAAGTGTTCTATATGCCTTTTGACGGAGACTATGTTGAAAAAATTAGCTTTAAAGAAGCTACAAAGATTGGTACTCCTGCATTTGCAGGCGAAGCCCTTAAAGGAACCAATGCATATATGGGAGCTTCCGATTCGTACCTAACGTTCCCGTTAACCGGGCTTTCCGGAACTGAATTTAGTGCCGAATTCTGGTACAAAGCAAATTCAACTCCCGACAGGGCTGGTTTAATTTCTATTAGCCCGACAGGAGAAGACCGAACCAAAGGACTACGTTTCTTCCGCGAAGGAAGTGCTACTTCTCAACGCTTCAAATTAAATGTAGGAACCGGAACCGGTGAAGTTTGGAACGATGGTGGAACAATCAATCTGCCAAACAGCAATTGGGTACATCTTGCGTTCACCGTATCAGCAAGTACCTGTACCATTTATATCAACGGAGCTGCGGTTGCTTCTGTTCCTTCAGGGACCATCGATTGGACCGGATGTTCAAGTATTTCTATTGCTTCAGGAGCACCAAACTTTGCTTACTGGAGTCATAATTCAGATTTGAGCAAATTCGACGAAATGCGTTTCTTTAATAAAGCACTGACTGCCGACGAAATTCAGACGATCATTCAAAATGACTCTCCTTACAAAGCAAAATATAGCGGAGAAGTGTTCTATATGCCTTTTGAAGGAAATGCCAAAGAGCTTAACTCCAATACGGTAGCTACCAAAGTGGGATCTCCGACTTATGTGGAAGGGAAAATCGGAAAGGCTTATGCAGGAGCTACAGATTCATACCTGACGTTTCCTTCGACGAACCTGATTAAAAAAACTGAGATGAGTGCTGTTTTCTGGATGAAAACCAATGCAACACCCGACCGTGCAGGAATTTTGGTCTTAGGGCCTGAAGACAAAACCAATGCAGGATACCCTGCTACTCAGAACAACCGAAATAATGGGTTCCGCTTCTTCCGTGAAGGTAGCGCTATCTCTCAGCAGTTTAAGTGCAACGTAGGAAACGGCACTACTGATGTATGGAACGATGGAGGAGTAATTGATCCAACTGCCGGAGAATGGGTACACTTCGCATTTACCATCTCGGGAACTAAAAATATCATTTACATCAATGGAGAAGTTGCCCGCGAATCGACCATTACCGGAGTCGATTGGACCGGTTGTGATATTCTTTCCATCATGTCGGGAGCTCCTCGATTCACCGAATGGAGTCATAAATCGGATTTAAGTTTGATGGATGAGCTACGTATTTTTAACAAGGCTCTTACTCAGGACGAGATAAAAGCAATAATGAACGCAGAGAAATAATAGCTTAGGAGAGGAAAAGGTTAAAGTTTTTAATGATCTGTGAATGGGAGGCTGCTCCGAAACAGTCGGGTAGCCTCCCTTATTATCATAGCATTTTTACCTGCGCTGAATGTTTCTGTAAAAATAAATTCATGAGTTTATTCCGAAATGCGATAGTTGCTTTATTTCTGCTGATCTGTTTAATCATCGGAATATCATGTTCCAAAACAGAGACTGAGCCGGTGAATCCTTCGGCCATTGAATTTCTTTCGGTGAATGTGGGTACACAAATGCTGTCGCTTACTCAGGAGAATAAAGGCTTGCCTACAGATCAGGGAATCATGGTTCGCTTCAAAGCCAGTGTCGATACAACGACTGTTCGTCAAAGTATCCGGTTGCTGGATAAAAATTCTACGGCTGTTTCCTGCCGGATTTCGTACCTGGACAATAACAGTACCGTTTCGATGATGCCTACTGCTGCTCTATCTGAAAATTCGGCATATACTTTAACCATTTCAAATACCCTTAATGGAAAGCAAAAAGAATCATTTTCAGGACTTTCTGTAAGTTTTAAAACACTGCTTCCGGCACTGACGGTCGGAACATTTACCATTGATTCCAAACCGTATTACCCCAATGTAAGAACGAGCGACATTTCGGTACTTCCGGAAATCAGACTGGTATTTTCCGACGCGGTTTCACTGACCGAGCTGTCTTCCAAAATCACAATTTCTCAGGGAGGTATATCCCGAAAACTCCTGTTGAGTCCTTCTTCTGACCGAAAGACCTATGTGGTGAAAACAGAGTCTAAACTAAAGGGATTAATGAAGGTTAATTTTGAAATATCTTCCAGTTTGGTTTCTGAAAACGGACATCCCTATGAAGGAGTTTCCGGTAGCTTTTACACCGGAGTTGATCCTACTCCTGTTTTTCCGGTGATCTCTGACGAAGAATTACTAACCCTGGTTCAGAAACAGACTTTTCGTTATTTCTGGGATTTTGCCCATCCGGTAAGCGGACTGGCCCGTGAGCGAAATACCTCGGGTGAAATTGTAACAAGCGGAGGATCAGGTTTTGGATTAATGGCTCTGATTGTTGGGATGGACCGTGGTTTTATTACCCGCGACGAAGGTGTTGCCCGTCTGAAAAAGATTGTTGACTTTCTGGCTTCTGCTGATCGTTTTCATGGCGCATGGCCTCATTGGATGAATGGCACTACCGGTAAGGTTTATCCGTTTAGTACCAAAGACAATGGAGGCGATCTGGTTGAAACATCTTATCTGGCGGCTGGTCTGTTAACTGTGAGACAGTACCTGAAAGCAAGCGTTTTGTCGGAAAAATATGTGATCGATCGGATTAATGAGCTGTGCAATGCCATTGAATGGGATTGGTACACCAAAGCAAACAGTTCGGTTTTATACTGGCACTGGTCGCCGGACTATGGATGGGAAATGAATATGCCGATACAAGGCTATAACGAAGCACTGATTACCTATGTGATGGCTGCATCTTCATCGGCTCATGCAATTGGCCTTTCAGCTTATGAACAGGGATGGGCCAAAAACGGAACGATCAAAAACGGAAAAACATTCTATGGTTATAAACTTCCCCTGGGGAGCGACTATGGAGGTCCTTTATTTTTTGCTCATTACTCATTTTTAGGATTAAACCCACAAGGACTTTCCGATCAATATGCCAGTTATTGGGAACAAAATGTAAATCATACGCTCATTAACCGAGCCTACTGTGCGGCTAACCCCAACAACTTTGTGAATTACAATGCGGTGTGCTGGGGCTTAACGGCCAGCGATAACGATAAAGGTTACTCGGCACATTCGCCAACCAACGATTTGGGAATAATATCCCCAACAGCGGCGATCTCGTCAATGCCTTATGCCCCTAAAGAATCGATGGATGCCCTGAAATTCTTTTACTACAATCTGGGCGACCGAATGTGGGGTGAATATGGTTTTTACGATGCCATGAACCTTACCGAAGGATGGACTGCTACTTCAACCTTAGCCATCGACCAGGGACCAATCCTGATTATGATTGAGAATTACCGGACGAAGCTATTGTGGAAACTATTTATGTCGAGCCCCGAAGTTCAGAATGGACTGAAGAAGCTGGGATTTACTTACCAACTGCCTTAAAATAAAACTAAATAATCCAGATATGATGGAAGATATGATGCGAAGAAAAATGAAACGGGAATCTGGGAAATTAAACGATATGAAACGAATTCTTATCCTTACCGTTGGTCTGGCGATGCTGGTGCTGACAGGAATAAATCTTGGCTTTGCGGCAACTAAAGGTTCTGCAGGATCAAAAAAAATGATGGCTTCTCTTTCCGACGATGCTCTGTTGACCCTTATACAAAAGCAGACATTCGGGTATTTCTGGGATGGTGCTGAACCAAATTCAGGTATGGCCCGTGAACGAATTCATATTGACAATTACTATCCTGAGAACGATCAGAATGTTGTGACTTCGGGTGGTTCCGGGTTTGGAGTGATGTCGATTTTAGTCGGAATGGAACGTGGTTTTGTTACTCGTAAAGCCGGAGTTGAACGATTAGCTAAAATTGCCTCTTTTCTTGAAAAAGCTGATCGTTTTCATGGTGCATGGCCACATTGGATGTATGGGGAAACCGGAAAAGTAAAAGCTTTTGGGACCAGGGATAATGGTGGTGATATTGTCGAAACTGCTTACCTGGTTCAGGGACTGATTTGCGTGAAGAATTACCTAAAACAAGCTGTTCCGGCAGAAAAAGCACTGGCCGATAAACTGACAAAACTGTGCAATGAAGTTGAATGGAGCTGGTATCAGAATGGCAAGCCTGCTCTTTACTGGCACTGGTCTCCCAATTATCAGTGGGAAATGAATTTTGCCATTGAAGGATACAACGAATGCCTGATTGCTTATGTTCTTGGTGCCAGTTCTCCTACGTATCCGCTGGCCACTGAAGCCTATCACCAATGCTGGGCGCGTGGCGGAGGAATTAATGGCGAAACAACCAAATATGGATATACTTTAAAACTGAAACACAATGGCGCCACTGAATTTGGAGGCCCGCTGTTTTGGGCTCATTACTCTTATCTTGGGCTCGATCCCCGAAACTTAAAGGATAAATATGCCAACTATTGGGAGGAAAACCGGAGTCAGGTTTTGATTGATTATCGTTACTGTGTCGAAAATCCGAAAAAATTTAAAGGATATAGTTCTGATTGCTGGGGGCTTACAGCCAGTTACTCCGTTAAAGGATATGATGCCCACATGCCATCGAATGATCTGGGGGTTATTTCTCCTACGGCAGCTCTTTCATCATTTCCGTATACCCCCATCGAAAGTATGCGTGCAGCCCGCTGTTTCTACGAAAAATTGGGTTCTAAACTCTGGGGCCTTTATGGATTTTATGATGCCTTCAGCGAAACCGAAAATTGGGCTCCTCAGCGATACCTGGCAATTGATCAGGGACCCATCGTTGTGATGATTGAAAATTACCGGACTCAACTGCTTTGGAAACTCTTTATGAAAGATAAAGATGTACAAAACGGTTTGACCCGATTGGGATTCAGTTTCCAGTAACCGAAAAAATACTTCTATGAAACGAACAATAAATCTGATGGTTTGGATAGCACTTTGCTTCTCATTGATGATGTCGTGTGTGCCCCAAAATCAAAAAGGCGGAGAGCCTGAAATGAAGGTTTTTATCGATGACCTGATGAGGAAAATGACGCTTGAGGAAAAACTGGGACAGTTAAATCTTCCCTCGTCGGGCGATATTACTACCGGTGAAGCCAGTAGTTCAAATATCGCTGAAAAAATAAAACAGGGGAAAGTTGGCGGTCTGTTTAATATCAAGACCGCTGCAAAGATCCGCGATGTTCAGCAAATAGCCGTAGAACAAAGTCGTTTAAAAATTCCACTTCTTTTTGGGATGGATGTTATTCACGGGTATCAGACCGTTTTCCCGATTCCTCTGGGAATGTCGTGTTGCTGGGATATGAGCCTGGTTGAGAAAAGTGCCCGTGTTGCTGCTCAGGAAGCCAGTGCAGATGGGATCTGCTGGACTTTTTCGCCCATGGTGGATATTGCCCGCGATCCCCGCTGGGGAAGAGTTTCCGAAGGTTCGGGAGAAGATGCTTACCTGGGATCTCAAATTGCTCAGGCCATGGTTCGTGGGTATCAGGGCGACGACCTCAGGAAGAATAATACCATCATGGCTTGTGTCAAACATTTTGCATTGTATGGTGCAGCCGAAGCCGGACGCGATTACAATACCACCGATATGAGCCGGATTCGCATGTACAACGAATATTTACCTCCATACAAAGCTGCTATTGATGCCGGAGCTGGTACTGTCATGGTTTCGTTTAACGAAATCGATGGAATACCGGCGACTGCAAACAAGTGGTTGTTAACGGATTTGTTGCGCAAAGAATGGGGCTTCAATGGATTTGTTGTTACTGATTATACCGGTATCTTAGAGATGGTCGATCATGGGTTGGGAAAGCTTAAAGAAGTATCCGCATTAGCTTTAAAAGCTGGTGTCGATATGGACATGGTGAGCGATGGACTTCAAACCCTGAAACAATCGCTTGACGAAGCTAAAGTTTCTCAACAAGATATCGACCAGGCCTGCCGGCGAATTCTGGAAGCCAAATATAAATTGGGATTGTTTGAAGATCCTTACCGTTATTGCGATGTGAACAGGGCCAAAAACGAAATTTTCACTCCCGAAAATCGTCAAATCGCCCGCGAAGTTGCAGCTCAGACATTCGTTTTGCTGAAAAACGATCGTCAGATTTTACCTATTCAGAATAAGAAAACCATTGCTTTGATAGGCCCAATGGCCGACAATGCAGAAAATATGCCCGGAACCTGGAGTGTAGCTGCAGATTTTTCTAAATCGGTTTCACTGCTCGAAGGTCTTAAAAATGCGGTAGGAAACACTGTTCAGGTGGTTTATGCCAAAGGAACCAACGTGGTTAACGATCCTCAACTGGATGCCCGAATCAGTGTTTTTGGGAAGCCTACCAAGTGGGATAATCGTCCGCAAAAAGAAATGATTGCTGAAGCGGTTGCTGCTGCCCGTAAGTCGGATATTGTTGTTGCTGCCGTAGGCGAATCTGCTGAGATGAGTGGCGAATGCTCCAGTCGTTCGGATATTAGCCTTCCGGAGAACCAGAAAGAATTGCTCGAAGCATTGCTGGCTGTGGGCAAACCGGTTGTAATGGTGTTGTTTTCTGGTCGCCCGCTGACGATCAGTTGGGAAAAAGCTAATGTTCCAGCCATCCTGAATGTGTGGTTTGCAGGTTCCGAAGCCGGAAATGCCATTGCTGATGTGTTGCTGGGAAAAGTTAACCCTTCGGGAAAACTGAGCTCCACATTTCCACAAAACGTTGGACAAATACCTATTTTTTACAGCCACAAAAACACCGGACGTCCACTCCCTGAAGGTAAATGGTTTCAGAAATTTCGTTCGAATTACCTCGATGTGTCAAACGACCCGCTGTTCCCGTTTGGTTTTGGATTAAGCTACACCACGTTTGACTATAAAAACCTGAAACTATCCGATTCGAGCCTGACCGCTGATGGTCAGCTTAAGGTTTCGGTTGAAGTAACCAACTCGGGCAACTACGATGGTGCTGAAGTAGTTCAGCTATATACCCGCGATATGGTTGGCAGTGTTACCCGCCCGGTAAAAGAACTGAAAGGTTTTCAGAAGGTATTCCTGAAAAAAGGTGAAACCCGAACAGTTGAATTTACCCTGACCGAAAAAGATCTGCGTTTCTACAACAGTGAATTAAAACTGACCAGCGAATCCGGCGATTTTAAGGTATTTGTCGGCACCAGTTCGGCTCAAACGCTCGAAGCTGGGTTTGTACTGAAATAAATATTTGTAGACCGGAGACCGGAAAAGGGAAACAGGATCAATAACCTTCTCCGTTCTCCGTTCTCCGTTCTCCCTTCCCCTAATTGAACCCGCTATGAAAAACCTACTCCTTCCTCTTTTCTTTTTTTCCTTGTCAGTAAATGCACAAGAACCAGAAGACAGCGTAGTGGTGGTGAAAGGTCAGGTGAGCGATTATACCATCACCCTGAAGAAAAAGAAGTTCCGCAGCGGACAGGTTTGCAGCCCTGATGGCAAACCTCTGGAAGGTGCTACGGTCATGTATCAGTACAGTCCGGCGCATGCGAATACCGATGCCAGAGGTATGTACCGACTGGTCGATTACGGCGATACCATTATGGTGGTGTATTATCCCGGAATGGAAATGGCCTCTGTAAATGTAAAACGATTAGGAAATAAGGTCGATTTTAGACTTATTCCGCAGAAAAAAGCTTCCGTAACGCCTGAAAAAGCCCGGACAACGGAATGGTTCGATCCGCTGAACGATCACCCCAAAACCTTTTGTAATCCGGTAAACATCAGCTATAACTTCGAGCCATACAACAACAATGTAAAAGCCAATGGTTCATTTCGTTCATCAGCCGACCCGATTCTGGTGAACTACAAAGGCGAATATTACCTGTTCTCGACCAATCAGGGAGGATTTCATGTTTCCAAAGATTTAAGTCACTGGGATTTTGTGTATGCCAGTTTTCAGCGCACTCCAACCGACGATGACCAATGTGCTCCGGCTGCTTATGTGTGCGGTGATACGCTGTTTTATACCGGATCGACCTATCGCGGCCTTCCCATTTGGTACAGTACCGATCCGAAAAGCGGACGATTCAAGCGGAAAATTGAATCGGTCTCGTTGCCGTTTTGGGATCCCGGATTATTCCTCGACGACGATCGGCGGTTGTATATGTATTACGGATCGAGCAACGAATTTCCGCTGAAAGCCGTTGAGCTGAACCGCAGCGATTTTTATCCAAAAAGCAGAATTGTGGATGTGACAATGCTAAAACCAGAACTTCACGGCTGGGAACGTTTCGGAATGAACAACGACGACAGTACCACGCTAGCCCCGTTTACCGAAGGCAGTTACATGACTAAACACAAAGGCAAATATTACTTCCAGTACGGTGCTCCCGGAACTGAGTTTAAGGTGTATGCCGATGGGGTTTATGTGGCCGATCATCCATTGGGCCCTTTCACTTACCAGAAGCATAATCCTATGTCGTACAAACCCGGTGGTTTTGTTCAGGGAGCCGGTCATGGCGGAACCTTTGCCGATACTTACGGAAACTACTGGCATGTAGCTACCTGCATGTTGTCGTTGAAATACAAATTCGAACGGCGCATTGGTATTTATCCCGCCGGATTCGACGAAGAGGGAACGATGTATGCTTCATCCGGCTACGGCGATTATCCCTGCCTGACGCCAACCAAAGCAACCGATCATCGAAACGGAACCTTTGCCGGATGGATGCTGCTCTCATATCGAAAGCCTGTTACTGCTTCTTCAATAGATGGTGAGTTGGCAGCTAAAAATGCTTCCGACGAGAATATGCGTACTTATTGGGCAGCTCAAACCGGCAATCGGGGCGAATGGCTGCAAATGGATCTGGGAGCTGTAAAAGAAGTGCATGCCCTGCAAATCAATTACTACGAGCATAAGGCATTTCAGCACAACAAAGCAATGGATTTGTACCATCAATACCGCATTTATCAGTCGGTTGACGGCCAGAACTGGACCTTGCTGGTGGATAAAAGCGACAACGACCGCGATGTGCCACACGATTACGTAGAGCTGAAAAAACCGGTCAATACACGCTACCTGAAAATTGAGAACATCCATATGCCCACCGGCTCGTTTGCCATCAGCGATTTTCGCGTGTTTGGACTGGCCCAAGGCGAAAAACCAACACTAATCGATAACTTTAAATTGAACCGTACTGCAGCCGATCCGCGTAATGCCCAACTTAGCTGGAGCCCTGCCAAAGGAGCTTATGGCTACAATATCTGGTATGGCGTGGCTCCCGGGAAACTCTATAACTGCATCACAGTAAACGGTGAAACCAGCTACAACTTCCGTGGAATGGACAAAGGAACTACCTACTATTTTGCGATTGAAGCATTAGGCGAATCAGGCAGATCGGGGATGGGGGAAGAGATTGAGGTTAGATAAATAACTCATTTCAGACTAAGCTTTTATTCGATGAATAAAATTGTTGCTGTTGTGCTATTTTTTCCAACACCTCATCAATGGTAGATTGTATCTCTGGTGGAATTCTCAATTTAAGATTCTCATCCGTTATATTGGTTAAAAGTAAAGTTGCATAATACAAAACAATGTATTTTTCCTGAAGTTGAACTCCCAACTCTACATGTTGGAACAAACGCAGAACCAGATTTTTCTGCTGCTGAACCAGTAAATCAATAATGAATTCTTCCAGATCTTCACCATTTTCCTCCTTTACAATAGCCATCATCCGGTTTTCTACATCGTTAAAGATGCCATTCCAGAGTTCGATTGTGAGCTGGGATTCCAAATAAATTGAATCATTGTTTTGTTCATATGCTTTGTTTATGTATTCCAGAGCCTTTGCTTTATTTGCGTTTGCTTGATAATACATTATCGCCAAATTGTTTAAGGCAGGAATATTCCCTTTTTCGATGGCTTGTAGATAGCACTTTTCCGCTTCAATGTATTTTCCCTGTTTCTTATATAATATAGCCAAATTGAATACTGCATTGATGTCTCCTTTCTCAATTGCCATCAGATAATATTTCTCTGCTTCCGAGTAGTTCTCTATTTCACCATATAAGTTCGCCAAATTGACAAAAGCCTTGATATCACCTTTCTCGATTGCCATCAGGTAATATTTCTCAGCTTCAGGAAATTTTTCTTGATGCTGGTATAAAAGTGCCAGATTGAATAATGCATCTGTGTTGCCCTTTTCAATTGCCATCAGATAATATTTTTTAGCTTCAGAGAATTTTTCTTGATTATCGTACAAGATAGCCAGATTATTTAAAGCATTTGTATCCCCTTTTTCAATTGCCATCAGGTAATATTTTTCAGCTTCAGAGAATTTTTCTTGATTATCGTATAATATAGCCAGATTATTTAAAGCTTTTTTATCCTCTTTCCCAATAGCCATCAGGTAATATTTTTCAGCATCAAAGAGTTTCTCTTGATCATCATATAAAATAGCCAGATTGAATAACGCATCTGTGTTGCCTTTTTCAATAGCCATTAGGTAATACTTTTCAGCTTCAGAGAATTTATCCTGATCGTTGTATAAAAGTGCCAGATTGAATAACGCATCTGTGTTACCTTTTTCAATAGCGAGCAACCAATTTTTTTCGGCCTCCGGATAATTATTTTGGGTTGCATTGAGAATTCCAAGTAATATAAATTTTACTCCATCAGCTTCATTCTCAATGTTATTTGATAATTCTATAGCTTTGTTGTAGTTTTCATCATCAATATATTTCTCAATTTTTGGGAATATACTTTTGAATTTCTCAGGTAGCTCAACCAGACAATTCTGAATATCCTTGCTTTTAATTTTTTCGGTTAGCTCAATGATTGTATCTCTTTCGGCTAACGAAATGTACTTGCTCTGGCTTAAAGCCTTGGAGAAAACAAGCACCTGACTCCAGTTGGCTTTTCCGCTTTTTAAACCGGCAATGTGTTCGCTGGCTAGTCTTTTTAAATCGGTAGAATCATACCAGTTTTCCAAAAAGATACTTAGCCATCTGGCTTTACGTTTTTGTTCCGGATTGCCTTGGGTAACAATCAACCACATATTGAAGAACCGCTCCGAAAGCCGGTAAAGGTGTTGTTTTTTGCTGGTTTCAATTTTGTCGACCAGGCCTTTATCCACCAGTGTTTTTAGGTTGGCCGAGATTAATTTGCTTTCCATTTTGGCTCTTTCAACCAGTTGTTTGGTGGAACAGGCCTCCCATACAAACGACATTTCCAAAACCATTTTCCGAAGTTGTGCTGGCAATGTATTTAGCCTTTCCTGAAACAACGGGCTAACATTGTCCATTGTTTTTTTTAGGTATTCGTAGGTGCTTGTTTCCGACTTCTGCAATACGATTTGTATAAAAAATTGCAACGTGCGAGGCAAACCGTCGGTCAAAATACGGATGTTTTCTATTTTCCCCGGGTTATTTTTGACAAAATCTTTCAAAACCGGTATTTCAAGTGTGTTGCTCCAATGATTGAGTAATTGATTTATTTCTTCACGACTCAAAGCTTCGAGCCGATGCCTTCTGAAAAATTCGTAAAAAGGCATATCGTGGCGCCAAAAATGCTCATCCATACGAGTACTTCCGGCAATGATCTGAATATCGCCGTAGTTTATAAGTGTCTCGCGCAACAAACTTCCGTCGTCGTCAAAGTTTTCCACGATACGGTCGAAGTTATCCAAAAGCAGAACTATCCTTTTTTTACTCTTGGCACAAACATCGTTTATGATGGAGTACAAGTAGCGGGTGTAGGCGTGGTTGTTTTCGAAAGAAGAATATTCTGATATGCTTATTTCAATATCTGTCTGATGCTTCAGCTCTTCTAAAACCTGTTCCCATAGGTCGAACAACCGGTAAATCCCAGCCTGTTCTTCAGCTAAATTAATGGCAATGTATTTTTTATTGAGCTTTGGATTTTCGGCCAGTTCCACTTCAATTCGTTTGAGGAGTGTGGACTTTCCGCTTCCTCTACGTCCCAAAATTAGTTCGTGTTGTAGCGGATCTTTGGCTTTCTTGTTCAAAATTGAATCAATAATAATAGAGAACTCAGTTTTTCGAATGATAAAATTATTTTTTATCGATTGGTAGTCGCTGTTGGCCGATTGAAAAACAGTGAGTTGGTCTAAAAACCAGTTGCATGTTCCATTCATATTATCCATGGTAAATTGGGCTGTTTCGTTTCCAAAATGCTTTTAAAAAGGGTGAGATAAAAACGTAATTGTGGCTGCCGTCTGGATCTTCGGCAAGGTAGCCATCCTGAATGAGGTCATTTACTAAATCCATATAGTCGTCGGTCATATCTCGACTTACAGCTTTGTCGTAGATGGTTTGGATGCTAATTAAGTCGCGATGGGCTATATGTATGAGAATGTCATTTACAAAACTGAAATCTTCTTTAGGCATATAATCTTTAAGTCGTTTTTTCCAATCAGCAAAATGTTCATTGCTCTTTTCAACATTCAGAAATGCCTGATCTATATCTTTTTCAGTAATTGTCGCATTGTTTCGCTTTCGTGCTATTTTGTCAATCTCACTCAACATCAGATTGATGAAATAGGGTGTATAATAGTGCTGAATCTTGTGAAGCAGGTGGTTTTTTGCTTCATCTTCGTATTGAACACTTGCTTTATTGCTGGTAGCCCATTCGATGTAATCCAATGCCTCCTCTTTGGTTAATGGATTGCAAATTGCAGGTATTAAATCGTTCAGACTGGATGTTCTTCCCTCAATACTCTTCACTACATAGTGGATGCCGACAGAGCCTGCAAAAACAAATTGCATTCTCTTTAAATCGCTTTGTCGCCATGCTCTTAGCTGATGAAGAATTGCAATGGCTTCATCCTTCTTCCCTGTTTTATCTAATTGGTGTAGAACTTCGGGTAATTCATCCAGCAGTAATACGATTGTTTCAGTATTGCTGTCAAGTTCTCTGAAGATGGTATTAATTTCATGAAGGTAGTCAAGTTCTTTGTCTTCAAGCTTTATTCCGGAAGTAGAAATTTCGGTTATCTTTTTAGATTTAACATAGGCAGATAGCCACTTCTTGGCTTTTTTACTTTTACTCAGGCAATTTAAGATCAGCTTGTATAAGGTTTTGTAAAAATCAATTTCTGATTTGACTGCTTGAATATTTTCGAACGTAACTTTGTAATTCTCTCTTGGATTTGCTTCAATATCGCGCATGATGGAAGTTTTCCCAACTCTTCGGGGAGCTGCAATGAGAATGAAGTTTCCCTTTTCAAGTTCATTCCATATTTCTTCAACTATTTCGGTTCTGGGGTAGTAATAAGCACCGGTAGCAACCGGTCCAACTACTGTTTTGGGAGAAATCCAATTTGCATTCATTTTTGACAGTATTTTTATTGTCATTTCATTTTGACAACAAATATACTGTCAAAATATTTAAACAGCAAATATACTGTCAAAAATATTTTTGATCAAAATTTAAGTAGACTTCCAAAGTGCCAACATCACGACAGAAGAAATCTTAACTTATTGCTGAATCTTAAAAATTCATGCTAATTTTTCGAATTGGCTACCGGAAGAAAAGCCATCCCGTTACTAAAATGACCTTCTGCTTGTTATAAATATGTTGTTGCTATTCTAAAAATGCAAGAAAAACCATTACCGTTTGTAAAATACAAAATAAAAGGTAATTTCAAATTCAGGAAAGAGTTAACGTAAACCATCCAATCTCAGATCATGGCAAAAAAGAAATCATCGCGTGGAACAACCGGAAAAACAAACAAAAAATCCAAAATAGCTTTATGGATTATCGGTCTGGGAGTCATCATGTTCTTCACTGGAGCGAGCATTTTTACTTACCGCGGCAATGCCCTTCATCCCATTATCAGCAAAATTGGCATGTGGTCATTTATCCTTTGGTTCCCCATGGTTCTGCTGGGACTAATTCTACTGTTTATCTATCGAAAATCCTAAGATCCGGAAAATTTCTATTTTTTGCTAATATCGTACACCATTAATGCTTTGTTGTGGCGAATGTACAGTTTGCCATCGGCAATTACCGGATGTGCCCAGTGTTGATCGGCACCAAGCGGAACTTTAAACTTGCTGATGATCTTAAACTGCTCCGGAGTTCCTTCGGCCAGAGCCATCTCGCCATCCTTTTCAGCATAACAGTAGAAAAAACCATCGGCATAAATGACTGCACCACCGCCTAATTCTTTAGCAATGTATTTGGTGAGACCGGTTTGAAGATCGATGCAAAACCATTTGGGCTGAATGTAGGCCGATCCGTAGAGATAGCCGTCTTTCAGAATATACCCACCCGAAAGATTAATGAATTCCTTGTTTCGCCAGGCTATTTCGGCTTTTTTACCATCAGGAGATAATTTTAGCGATACCAATCCTGAGCTGTCTTTGCGCGAAGCACTGGAAACAATCAGGTTCCCATTGAAATACACCGGTGTATTGGCGTGAATTTTATTATCCTGAAACTGGTGAATCCGCCAGTACATTTCACCGGTAGCAGCATCCAGTCCGAGAATAGAACATGCCGTAAGAGTTGCCAGCAATTGATGTCCGTTGTGGTTAAAAACAATGGGAGAGCTGTAAGTTGCTTTTTCTTTAATGCCCGGACTTGACCATATTTTTGCTCCGGTAAACCGGTTTAATGCTACAACGTTGTTTTCTTTTCCGCCGGGAGTACAATACAATTTATCGCCGTCGATCAGCGGCGATTCGGAGAAGCCAAACTGAACAGAATCGGCTTTCAGATCTTTGAAGAAATCAACCGTCCAAACACTTTCACCATTGTCAGTCTTTAAGCATTCAATGGCTCCATTCCCGTTTTCGATATAAATCAGCTCGCCGGCAACGGTTGGAGTTGAGCGTGCTCCGGGGAAAATGCCAGTCCAGTCTTTGCCGTAATTCTTTTTCCACAGAAGTTTTCCCTTGGTGTCAAAGGCAAAAAGGTATGCTTCAGCTTTCAGGGTATCCGGAATACCGGTAACAAATACCTTATCCTTGTCAACCACCACACTCCCTTGACCAATACCCAATCCTTCGTACGACCAGAGTAATTTAGGACCTTCTGCTGGCCATTGTTTCAGCAAGCCGGTTTCGTGGTAAATACCATCGCGGTTTGGGCCGCGCCATTGCTGCTGAGCGTTGGTTGTTAATGCCGAAATGACCAATAAACAAGCGACTAAAAGAATCAGTTTTTTCACGGTTTGTTCCTCCTGATTTTGGTTTCTGAATAAATAAGTAAGCACACTAAACCGAATATTACAGGTGCGGTACAACTTTTAGCCTGTTTTCAGTGAACCACAGGTTAAAGCAGGTGAATGGGATTTTGAAAGTCCTTCGGTTTTTTGTTGTATTTCACAAAAAGTCGTTCGAAAAAATGTGTTGAACAACAAAAAGTCGTACAAGAAAGTGTATCTATTCAGGGCTTCCCTTTGGCGCGAAGCCCTGAATAAAAGCGCCCGTTAAAAATTATTCCTTGGTTCCGTTATTGATTTTCTGAAAGACAACATCAATTCTGATAAATATTTCTTAGTTTTACAGATATAAACACATGGAAATCACTTAAATATATTACGCCAGAAATTCCATGATCATTGTGTCAACAAACCATATTAAGTCCTAAAACAAGGAGGTACCTCATGAAAAATTGGTTGTATTTCCCGATGATAATCATGTTACTTGCATCGTGTAAAAATGAAAAAACGGCTCCGGAACCTGAACCAGTCGTGCTTGACCCGGTTTTAACCTTGGCCGTATCTAAAAACACTGTGACAACAGGCGATACGCTTACTGTTTTTTGTAAAACCGAAAATGCAGTTAAGACCGAAAACAATATTGGAGCACCAACCACCCCCACATGGAAATACACATTTAAAATTACTGAAACCAAGAAAATCATCGTTTCCGCGGTGAATAAACTTGGTAAGACTGTTACATCTGATAAAGATGTGACGGCTGTTGCACCGTATGTTCCGACGAGAACTGACTCACTTCTTGAAAAAAGTATTTCGTTAGTGAGTATGATCGTTTATGATAAAAATAATAAAGTTATTTTTGATTCAGACTTGTCTGAAGCTCAAAAAACAAACAAAATTTATTTTTATAAAGATGGATCATCAAAGGGTTTTTCTTCAAATGGAACTCAAATTGGTGTTGGGTCTTGGTCTTGGGGTCCAAACCCCAATGTATTTATTATGGATAAGCAAGTTTTTAATTATATTCTGAATGATAAGTACTTGATACTGTCATTTCAAAATAATAATAAGACTGAAACAAACATAATAACCTACAAACGAAATTAATTTCGTTTGTAGGAATACAAAACCACAAGAAAATTTTTTTCTTGTGGTTTTTTCTTTTCCTCCAGACGTTGGACGTCTGATAAATTTTAGCTCTTATTTTACAACAAATTTTTTTCTCAAAAACCTCGATTTTTCAGCATCTTCATGTTATAATCTTTTTTATGCCACGGTCAATTCATACCAGTACACAAAGTTTTAGAAATCACGTGTAGAACCATCCTCCGGAAGTGGCTTTTATGTGATGGAACGTGTATCGTTCGTAAGTAAAAACAAACTACCGTAAAAATGGGAAATGGCTTACTTAGTCAGAGCTTCACTTCGAGTGAAATCCTGACTAACAAGGCTTTTGAGTGCTATTTAGGAAACAATCAGGTTTTTCAAACACCTCCCCGTATAACCTTATAAAATGCCTCCCGGTGGCTTTCGCTCACCGGCAGTAATTCTTTGCCAATCTTAACCCGGTGTCTTTCGATGGATTCGATTTTGGAGATGGCGACCATATACGATTTATGGATACGGCTAAAAGCAGTTGCTGGTAGTTGTTCCTCAAATGAACCAAAGGTTTGCGGGGTAAGTATTTTGCCCGAAGTGGTGACAATACATCGAAAATCGCGCATTCCTTCAATAAACAGAATGTCATCGAGTTTAATTTTTACCAGCCGGTAATCGGTTTTGACAAAGATAAAATCAGCAGGAGGAGTACTTGTCTTTTCTTCCAGCCTTTTGATTGCCAGATTTGCGGCTTGGGCAAAGCGTTCGAACGAATAGGGCTTCAGAATATAATCGGTCACCTCCAGTTCGTACCCTTTCAGGGCATATTCGCTGTAGGCGGTGGTGAGAATAACCTGTGGTTTTTCAGGCAATGCAGCCAGCATATCGAGACCCGTGAGCCGATCCATTTGAATGTCGAGGAAAAGAATGCCAACAGGGTTATTGGACAGAAACGCAAGGGCATCGCGGGCATTATCGAAACTTGCCAGAAGTTTTAGCTGAGGCAGTTGTTCCACAAATCCGTTAATTTTCTCCAGAGCCAGCGGCTCATCGTCAACAGTGATACAGGTGTAGGTCATAGTTTCAGTATTAGTTGAGCAAAAAATTCTGTTCCCCGGATTTCGGTTGTAAGTGAGTATTGATTGGGATAGAGCAATTCGAGCCGACGTTTCAGGTTCGACAAGCCGATTCCGCCTCGTCGGGCAGATGTCTCTTGCTGATCCGGGACAAACTGGTTTCGGCTGGTCCAGCAAATTTCACTGTCGCTTACTTTCAGACTGAATTCTATCATTGGTAATACTTCAGTCTTAGTGGCATACTTAAAGGCATTCTCAATAAATGGCAGGAACAACAGCGGAGCCAGACTGATGTTTGGAAGTATCTCGGGTTTTGTAAACCGAATAGCCTCTGAGTTGGCCATACGCATCGATTGTAAGCGAATGACCCGTTCGTAGTGCTCCACTTCACCTGAAAGTGATACCTGAGGTTCTTTGGCTTCGTATAACATATAGCGCATAATTTCCGACAGGGTAATCAGCGATTCGGAAGCCTTTTGCGGTTGACGAAAAATCAGCGAATCAATGTTATTCAAGGTATTGAACAGAAAATGTGGATTTAATTGGGCATTCAGCACATCCAATTCGTTACGAATCATCATCTTTTCCATTTCCTGTTTCCGCTGTAAATCGTCGAACCAACCAATAAAACCGCGCAAAAGGCTGCCGGTATTTCCGATAATGAAGGTCCCTACCATGGGAGGTAGGATACTTTGCATTTCGCGTATCACGGAGAATCCGAAAATGAAACCAAAAAAGAAAAACATGATCAGCGATAGTCCGATAGCTACAGCTACTGAATATACAAAATAGCGAATGTATTTCTGTTTTTCGATCAATTGGTAAAACAGAAAATAGAACAGGTAAAACTGAATAGCAGCCCACGCAAGATTAAAGAGGTATATGCCCGAATGTTGGATAATGAAATCGGATCCCTTAGCCAGCTGAAAACTGACCAGTCCTGAAAAAAGACAAAAAACGATCCAGTAAAACAGATGCAGTATTATCTTAATGATTCGGTTCATAAAGCAGATTTTGTCGATACCTCAGCAAAGCAATCGAAGTGGCAAAAACGCCAACGGCCAGCGCAATGTAGCCAAATGGATTGGTGCGCATGGCCAAAGGTGCCCCAATTCCTAAAAACAGCATAAAAATAGCAGAAATCAGATAGATATGATGAGCAATCTTCAGATTTCGGATTGAGGACGAAACAGACATCAGCATTCCTCCACCAGCAAGCAAACAAGCCAACCCGGTTGCAACATACATGTACAAAAAGATACCCTGCCATCCTCGATTCATATTGGCAATATCGTCAATTACAAACCAGGTGTTTGCGGTATGGATTATTCCAAGGGAGATGGCGATCCATCCTGCAATGCGCGAAAGTTTTACTAATTGTGTGGTCATTGGATTTACTATTTAATGATTTACTATTTACGAAAGGCGCCTCAACATACTGCGGACAATGAGTCCATGAAATAACCGAATTGCTGAAAAGTATATTTTGCCGCCCAAATTGTTGAAGCGAACAACTGTTGTCAGAAATACCTGAGCGGTTTCGTGTTGGACTACGTTCAATACCGAAAGCCTGAAATAAAGGTGTTTGTCGTTTAATCCCATTACAATTTCGTGGTCGTTGCGAAATAAGACCGGAGCAAAATCAAATTCGGAGTCTAATTGTTCCTCTTTTATTTCAATTTCGGTTTTTAGCCCGAATGGTTTCACTAGCAGATCTCTGAGCTTACCCAATGCGTTTACCCACCCTGGTGCCTTTAGTAATTGCCGGGTTAATTCGTTTATCGAATCCGGCATGCTTTTGGTAATCATATAGGAATCGAAATAATCCACACGATCCATGTCAGTAAGAATCATGGTGTTTTCGGGATAGTCTTTGAGTTTAAAAACGTTATTCATTGTTCGGTTCTTTACGCATTTATTGCTGACATCTTCCGCGATTTATAAAAATTGATAGCCAGCATATAAATGGCATGAGGCAGCATAATGTAAGTCATGCCTGAAGCCGGAACCATGTAACTGCCAAGCGCCACAACAATCAAATACGAGATAGTAAAGCTGTGGGGCAATACGTTATGTCTCTTTTCTATGGAATGAACCAAAATACCAATCGGGAAAATCAGGATTCCAAAATAGAAAAACCAAAAAGTCGCAAACGTTTCGAAGTTCGTTTTACCCACTGCCGCAGGAAGTTCATTCAATCCGCCACTGACTTTAAAATAACCGGATTGGGCGAATTGGGCAAACTGTTTTCCACATCCGTCGTTGGATATGACCAATTTGGTATGCAATAATCCGATGATGATTAGCAGCATTCCGTTGGTGATTTTTCTCAATAGGAAAAGACCGGAGACAATTCCTCCGATCCTGATTAATTTGTTCTTTGTTTCTGTTTTCATTGATCTCGATTGACTTTAAGGCTTCTGTTGATGCAAAGGTGCCTTCGTCATTCGAAGTCTGAAAAAAAAGTCTGCAACTGCCGAAAATTTTCCTGCAAGTGGGCTTTCTGTGATTGTGAGTTGGTAGTATTCTTTGCTTTTACTAAAGTTGTGCAGTTTTTAATTTTACACTCCGTGCCTAGTTCTTAATATAATATTTTTTGCTTTGCGAATAGCAAATATTTTAATTTAAAGACATGCTATTCGCAACGTGCTATTTTGGGTTTTAATCTTTCATTTATAGAATTTTAGATCGTTTACTATGATCCGTATAATACTTTTGCAGATCTTGGCATTTTATGAAAGGATTTTTTGTTTTTTATTAATTTTTGAAAACCTGCAAGTACATTTAAGGTTTGTGGATGAATTTATGTTTATAATGATGTATTTGTTTAATTCTTTTGATATAAAACTCGTCTTTTGAGACCATATAAGTGCTATTTTCAAATACGAATAGTATAACTATTAATAAAAATATATACCATTCGCATGTGGTGATATAACTATTAAGCGATTGCTGAATAGCTACTTGGCTGAATCTTTCAGCCTTTTTGACGTTAGCAGATCGTAAAAATGACCAAAAAAGGAATTTGGGTAGGTAAAATGTGCGATTTCTGTTCCCTAAGAACAAGAATTAGAAACGTTCAATTAGTACTCGTTTTCAAGCCAGCGGGATAGAAAAACATCATAAACCCGATAGCTTGTTTCTTTTTTATTCGTTAGTTCAAGTAACAGTTCTTTATCTAATAAGGCTTTGCTAATTCTGCGTGAATTTGCCGGAGTTCCTATTTCGTACTGCGAAATAAACTTTTGGGCAGTGAGCTGTTTGACTTCTCCTTCTTTGGCTATAGCTATAAGATAATTCCATTGCGCAGTAGTCAGCAATTGGCGGTATTGATAGAAAACCGGTTCGTTTCGTTTGAGCAACTCTACACAGGCTAGTTTTACGATATCAATGGTGATCTGGCTTTCGGCTATATAGTACAGAATATTGCACAAGCTTTGTGTGTAAAAAGTGTGGGTAAGACTCCAATCGAATACCATGGCCAATGCTTCGTCGGTAATGTCAATTCCTGCTTCGGTAAATTTATTCCGGATAAACACGGAGTAAATCTCCCGATCTATTTTCTCCAGCAAAAGGTACTGGGTACTGGCAAAGAATGGCCGTTTGACATTGGAGAATAGATTGATCATCATATTCTTGCGGCTTCCGCAAAAGATAAAACGAATGTTTTTCAGGTTTTGGGTGTACGTACGCAGAAGTGCTTCAATATTCTTTTCCGGATAATCGGCAATTTGCTGAAACTCATCAATAGCAATAACAATTAATTCGTTTTGACTTTCCAGAAAATTGAAAAGCCCTTGTAGGGTATATTCTTTTTCCTGTACTGATTGGTAGTTGATCTGAATCTGGGGTTGACCGCTTAATGGATCGTAACCAATCAGCGGGCGAAAGCCTTTAATAAACTCCATAAATTTTGTTCCTAACGGGGTCTTCTCCGGAAATCTGGATAAGACAGCCTCTGCCAGTAGCTTAATAAATTCGCTTAAACTTCGGGAAGAGAAGATATCGAGATATATGGATTTAATGTTACCGTGTTCATTCAGGTGATCGAAGAAACGAAACAGGAGTCCGGTTTTTCCCATTCTACGTGCCGAAACCAGCGTAGTGTCAATACCATTCGTAACATTGGTAAACAACTCTTCAACTTCTTTTTCCCGGTCACAAAAGAGTTCTTTTGACACGTACCCTTTTAGCAAAAATGGATTGTTTTTCTTCTTCATATTGCCTCTTTTTCACAAATATAAAGAATTCGATTGAGATTATCTAAAATAGATTATCTAAAATAGATTATCTAAAATAGATAGTGTTATATGTTGTTGTTTTTTAATGTTTTATGGGAGTGTAAAAAGGTTTTTTTTGATTATTCTTAGCGATTAATCAAACAACTCTAAAACATTTCTGCCACGAGTTGCGCTGATTTTCATCGATTAACATTTATGACTCATTAACCCATTCCAGAATGTCACCTGGTTGGCATTGCAATTCTTTGCAGATGGCTTCGAGTGTGCTAAACCGGATGGCCTTTGCTTTCCCGGTTTTCAGAATTGAAAGATTGGCCGGTGTTATGTCGATACGTTCCGAAAGATCGTTCAGCGAAATCTTTCGTTTGGCCATCATCACATCTAAATTCACAATTATGGACATCGTATCGGGTTTAAATGGTTAATTCCTGTTCTTCTTTTAAAACTTTGGCTTTTGAAAGAATTTCTGCAATGAGCAATACAACAATTCCAAATAAAAGCCAGATGCTATCTATTGAATCCATCTTCAGTTGATATTCAGAAAAACTAAACAGCGAAGCATTTAGTTTGTAATTCAGAAAATTGAATAACACCATTCCAAAATAAACAATTACCAGTTCGGTACCCAGCCGGCGCAATAAACGAATATTTTCCTTTTCAAAGAATATATTCTTCTTAATCAAACTCATAAACCGGAAGAAATGAAAAGGAATAACGACATAGGTGGTTACAATCATCAACATCAGGATATTACATAAAGCATTATACCTTCTGAAAGTGGTTGATCGTAATTTGTTTGGAGCTAATGCAATGATTTTTTGATTACATGTTCGGACGGACTGATTGTTAGTCATGTTTAGTAACGAATCAGGGTAACTTGCAAACCCATTTTTAGGATTAATGGTAAGAAAGTAGCTCGAATAAAAAACTGATTTCTCAGCACTATCCGCCTCATGCCATCCTCTTAAAAAATCGTCACGGTTTTCCCAGAATGAACTAACAACCATGAATGCATAGATCAAACCCGCCAATAGGGTTAGGATACTAATTTTTTGGTTTTTGAAATAGCTCCACATGACACAAAAATTTAAGTTTACAATAGTCAAATATACTAACTATTCTATGAAAAACAGCTATTATTTATTGTTTATCGATAAATATGTATTGAAATACCTAAATTATGAGTTTGATTCATTCGTGACAAAGAAGTGTTGTAGAAAGGTGATAATGCAAAAAATCGCACAACAATCGATTGATCGTTATGCGATTTTTAGAATCAGAATACTTTGTATCCGGATTATTTTCCAA
>Ga0302286_10000141_pt1 | contig 60218 bp, 58 predicted proteins | sample III_Fen_E2_3_FD_198765 | JGI IMG/M metagenome (GOLD analysis project Ga0302286, IMG submission 198765) | Peat permafrost microbial communities from Stordalen Mire near Abisko, Sweden - III_Fen_E2_3 | ecosystem: Environmental > Terrestrial > Soil > Wetlands > Permafrost | place: Sweden: Abisko...
AGGCAATATTTCCATTAAAAGGTAATGCGGAGTCAAATTGCGGGTCGATAATCATTTTTCCAGACTTATTAATGTATCCCCACTTATCACCCTGCTTTACCGGAGCAAGGTCATTGCCGCCGAATGGCTCAACATCGTTGAACTGCGGTTCTATAACAATCTTCCCATTTTGATTGCACCAACCCCATTTATTATTCTGTTTTACCCGATATTGATCAGCGTTGTCATTCCTCATTTCCTGAAATACGGGGTTGATAGAGTATTTCCCAGTTTCATCTATCGCTCCCCAGCTTCTTCCTGACGAGACAATGGCTTTGCCAGACTCAAAATCTCCGGCATTTGTGTATTGGTAATTTATGATTTGCTTTCCTGTTGCATCAATGTATCCCCATTCACCGGCAGCATTCGCTACAGCACATTTTCCATCGCTGAAATTATGAACAGCCGAATACTGCGGATTAATCTTTACAGTGCCATTCTTATCCACAAATCCCCATTTCTGGTTAACGCTATCAATGGAAATACTAAATGCAGCCAATCCGTTTTTAAAAATCCGTACCGATTTAGCCTGCGGTAATTTGAATATTGTATCTCCCTTAGTGCTGATTGCTTGAGGTGCTCCGAATTCAGGGACAACCCAGGCGATGCCTTCACTGAAAACTGTAGCTTCTTTATACGTTGCTTTTATGGCAAAGTTTCCATCTTCAGTGATAAAACCCCACGTAGGCTTAGCACCGAAAATCTGTACCAATGCCAGTTTGTCCCTAAAAACAGATGATTCTTTAAATTGCGGATTAATGATAATCTTTCCACCCGGATTGATATACCGATAAATATTCCCATTACACACGGGAAGTAGATCAATTACCTGAGTTTCCTTTGTAGACGAACTGCACGCCGTCAAAAAAACTGTCAACAAAACAGAAGTGATTAGTTTTAAATGTCTTTTCATTATTTCAATATTTATACTACGCAAACCTTAACGATGCGTTTCCTAATACTATTTTTAATTACATCGGATCAACATCCAGATTTACCCACAAAGATTTGAACTTTGGTTCGGACTGCAGATTAGTGGTTACCTGACGGAGAATGTCTTTTGCTTTTTCGGCGGATGCTTCTACTTCAAACTTGAGCAAAATATGTTTGATGTACATATTTTGAATGCGCGATACGGTCGGGACGTTTGGTCCGAGTACGCGATTATTGAATACAGCACGCAAATCGACAGCCATCTGAGCTGCTGCCTGATTGAGAATATTCGGGTCGCGATGACGAAGGACAATCTGAATCATGCGGAAATACGGGGGATATTTGAAAAGCTTCCGCTCGTCGCACTGCGTGGCAAACATAGCTTGATAGTCATTCCGGATGACTTGCCCGATAATGGGGTGCTCAGGCGACGAAGTCTGGAGAATCACCGTACCACGCTTATTTTTCCTTCCGGCACGCCCACTGACTTGCGCCATTAATTGGAACGCGCGCTCGTGCGCGCGAAAATCTGGAAAGTTGAGCATGTTGTCCGCATTCAGAATTCCAACCAGACTTACGCACTCGAAGTCGAGCCCTTTTGACACCATTTGGGTACCAATAAGAATATCGACTTTATGTTGTTCAAAGTCCGAAATGATCTTTTCATACGACTTTTTGGAACGGGTTGTATCTAAATCCATACGCGAAACGCGTGCATCTGGAAAAATCTGTTTGATTTCGTCCTCGATCTTTTCCGTTCCAAAACCTTTCGTGGAAAGTGTTCCGGGCATTTTACAAGCCGGACAAATATTCTGAATCGGTTCGGTATATCCACAGTAATGGCAAGTAAGCGTATTAAAAGCCTTGTGAACAGTAAGACTTACATCGCAGTTTTTGCAATGCGGCACATAGGCGCAGGCCTTACATTCTATATACGGTGCATAACCCCGGCGGTTTTGGAAAAGGATAACCTGCTCTTTGTTCTGTAGCGCTTTGGCAATGCGTTCGAGCAAGGTATCGGTAAAATGGCTTTCCATTTGTTTCTTTCGGTACGCTTCTTTAGTGTCGACAACAAGAATTTCAGGCATAGCCATATCTTCGTGACGCTGGTTGAGTTCTACCAAACCAAATTTTCCGGTTTGGGCATTCTGATAGGTTTCGATGGCCGGAGTAGCTGTTCCGAGCAAGGTTTTGGCAGCGTGCATGGAAGCCAACACGATGGCGGCATTGCGGGCATGATAGCGCGGAGCCGGATCGTATTGCTTGTAACTCGACTCATGTTCTTCGTCCACGATAATCAACCCCAACTGACGAAAAGGAAGAAAAATGGATGATCGCACGCCAATTATGACGTCATAGGTTTTATCATTAAGTACATTGTTCCATATCTCCACCCGTTCGGCATCGGAAAATTTGGAATGATACACTCCAAGGCGTTTGCCAAATACTCGCTTCAAGCGCTTAGTAAGTTGGGTTGTCAGCGCAATTTCAGGAACAAGATAAAGTACTTGTTTTCCTTCGGCGAGTACCTTATTAATAAGGTGTATGTAAATTTCGGTTTTGCCGCTGGACGTAACGCCATGCAACAGTACCACCGGTTTTTCAATAAATTGTTTTTCTATTTCTTTAATGGCTACCTGCTGAAACTCATTAAGCGGATAAACGGCAGAAGTCGGCACATCGGAAATATCCAATCGCCCGATTTCTTTCAGGTAAGTTTCCAATACACCTCGCTCCACCAATCCTGCAAGTACAGCAGCCGAGGCTCCCGATTTTTCCAGAAGCTCTTTGCGCGAAACTTCACGACGCTTTGCAGGAATGAGGCATTTCGACAAATCAATATACATCATCAGTACATCAAGTTGCTTTTTGGCACGTATTAATTTTGAATGACTCAAGTCATCAAATATCTTGTGAAGATCATCTTCCTGCATGGCTTCGGCGGACATACGCACAAAAGTATCGCTCTTCACCCGAAATTTATCGGTCAGTTCTTCGCTAATTTCTATTGCACCTTTATCCAACAATGCTTTCAAGGTCGGCATCACGTCGCGTATTTCGGTGACTTTATTCAGCTCGAGAACTGTAGTAGGTTTGCCGTCGGACAAAGCCATGAGTACCTTTTCTTCTTTTTCCGAAAGAACGGTTTCGGCTTCGTAATCAGGATTGATGCACACCCGTGTTTCGCTTTCCAACTTCAACCCGGCCGGCACCGCAGCCTGATACACATCGCCCAGAAAGGCTTGATAATAGGATGAAATCCATTCCCAAAACTTCATTTGCGGACGGCGGAGAATGGGCGCATTATCCAGCAAACACACAATATCTTTGGCTTCGTAAACCGTAGGCATCACCGTGTGAACGAGATATACCACGGCAGTGTACATCTTTTTCTTTCCAAACGGCACCACCACCCGCATACCAATACGCACCGAATCCGCCCATTCTTCCGGCACGGAGTAGGTAAAAGTATTGGGCAATGGCAATGGCAATATGACGTCGACGTATTTCATGAAACTAACCTCTGAAACGAGGGAAAATATTACATTTTATCTTTCAAAAACATTCCGGTATATGATGCTTCACAATTAATAATATCTTCCGGGCTTCCTTCAAAAACCAGGTTTCCACCTTTGTCACCTCCTTCGGGACCTATGTCGATAATATGATCGGCACATTTAATGACCTCAATGTTGTGTTCAATAATAATGACTGTATGACCTTTGGCAATAAGTGCATAGAAGGCTTTCATCAGGGTTTTTATGTCGTGAAAATGCAAGCCGGTAGTGGGTTCGTCAAACACAAAAATAGTGGGTTCCGGTTTTTCATTGGCCAAGAACGAAGCTAATTTTACCCGTTGGCTTTCACCACCCGACAGTGTGCTCGACGATTGTCCGAGTTTGACGTACCCAACCCCTACATCCTGCAGTGGTTTCAGTCGCTTTACAATCTTCTTTTCGGTATTTCCGGTTTGCGCCGAGAAAAACTCGATAGCCTGATTCACCGTCATCTCCAACACATCAAAAATGTTTGCACCTTTATATTGTACATCCAATATGTCCTGTTTGAAGCGTTTCCCGTGGCAGTGCTCGCATTCCAGTACCAGATCGGCCATAAATTGCATTTCCACCGTTACCGTTCCTTCGCCCTGACATTCTTCGCATCGTCCACCTTCAGTATTAAACGAAAAGTACGACGCAGTGTAATTCATCTGCTTGGATAGTTGCTGGTCGGCAAAGAGTTTTCTGATTTCGTCATACGCTTTAATATATGTCACCGGATTAGAGCGAGACGATCGCCCGATAGGATTCTGATCGACAAATTCAATATCCTTAGCCAGATGCATACTACCTTTAAGCGTACCAAACTGACCCGTGCGATCAGCCACTCCGCCATAATGTTTTTTCAAAGCGGCATAAAACACACTTTTTACCAATGAAGATTTCCCCGAGCCACTGACTCCGGTAACCACGGTCATCACATTCAACGGAAATTTGACATTTATTCCTTTCAGGTTATTTTCGCGAGCGCCAATAACTTCAATAAAGTTACTCCATTTGCGTCGCTGAGCAGGAACTTCAATTTTCTCCTGCCCTGACAAATATTTCAACGTGTATGAATTTTCCATATCGGCAGCCGTAAGCACAGCATCGCCTTTTCCAGAAAGATCAGGAATACCCTGAAACACCACTTTGCCACCCAGTCGTCCGGCATTGGGACCAATATCAATAAGGTAATCGGCAGCACGCATAATTTCCTCGTCATGTTCCACCACTACTACCGTATTTCCCAAGTCGCGGAGTTGCTTCAATACTTTTATGAGCAGATACGTATCGCGCGAATGTAATCCAATACTCGGTTCGTCCAGAATGTACAACGACCCAACCAAACTGCTCCCGAGCGAAGTAGCTAAATTAATACGCTGACTCTCACCACCCGAAAGCGAATTAGACAAACGATTGAGCGTTAAATAACCCAGTCCCACATCGAGTAAAAAGTGAATCCGATTCGTTATTTCAAGTAGCAATCGTTTTGCTACCGCAGCATCCTGCTCGTCTAACTGAATGTTATCAAAAAAATCATTCAGCTTGGCAACCGACATCAACACCAATTCAGAAATGGATTTATCAGCAATACGTATATAGGATGCCTCCTTTTTCAAACGACTTCCGTTACACTCCGGACAAATAGTTTTGCCCCGATAACGAGCCAGCATTACCCGATATTGAATTTTATATTGATTGGATTCCAAGTGCTTAAAGAATGCATTCAACCCTTCGAAATATTTGTTACCCGTCCAAAGCAGATGGCGCTGTTCATCGGTCAACTCATAATAGGGTTTATGAATGGGAAAACTAAATTTAGATGCTGTGCGAATCAAGGTTTTTTTCCATTCGCTCATCACTTCGCCTTTCCAACAAACCACAGCATCTTCAAAAATAGAAAGTGTCTTGTTTGGCACCACCAAATCTTCATCAATACCTATTACTTTTCCAAATCCTTCACAAACCGGGCAAGCACCTATGGGACTATTGAAACTAAATGTATGTACTGTTGGAGTTTCAAAAGTCATTCCGTCTGCTTCAAATTTCTTGGAAAAATATAGCAATTTGACTTCCTCATCAGCGAATACCTTCAGAACACAAACTCCACCGCCTTCTGAGAAAGCAGTTTCAATCGAATCAGTCAATCGGCTGATTGCTGTTTGCGTATGTTCCACTACCAATCGGTCGATCAAAAGGTAAACTTTATCGGCATCATTAGGAGAAATCGTATTTTTAATCGCATCGGATATTTGAACTGTCTCACCATTTACGTCTAATCTGCTGAATCCTTGCAAAAGCAAGCTCTGGAGTTGCTCTCCAAGCGTCCTGTCACCGGTCGGAATTACGGGAGTTAATACCATCAGTTTAGTTCCATCTGGAAAATCCATTGCAGCATCTATCACATCCTGCGCTTCGTGTTTCCGGACCAACTCGCCCGAAACGGGTGAATAAGTTTTTCCAATACGGGCATAAAGAAGTTTGATGTATTCGTAAATCTCAGTGGATGTTCCAACTGTCGAGCGCGGATTGCGCGAATTCACCTTTTGTTCGATGGCAATGGCAGGTGGAATTCCTTTTATATAATCCACTTCGGGCTTACTCATTCTTCCCAAAAACTGTCGCGCATAGGCCGAGAGACTTTCCACATAACGGCGTTGTCCTTCGGCATAAAGTGTATCAAAAGCCAGTGATGATTTGCCGGAGCCGGAAAGACCTGTAATAACCACCAGTTTATTTCGTGGAATTTCGACATCGATATTTTTCAGGTTATGTACCCTGGCACCTTTTATAATGATATTCCCTTGTTTGGACATAATTTTTTATTGCATAAATAATTGCAAATGCAACAAACAGCATTTACATTTTTGATTGACTTGCAAAGATACTACTTAAGAAATGAATATTTAATAGTGAATAACGGAAAATAAACCTACATTTCCTTTTTTCTATTTCATTAAACAACACTTAATGATGCATAAAAAAGTACCCATATACAAAACACATACATTCTCAAGACTTAAATATGCATTATAATTGAATAATAATTGTAAAAATGCGCATTTTAGAATAATTATGGAATATATTTCTATAAATTCATTGCAGTATACAAAAAATATAGTACTTTTGCGTCAAATCTAAATAATTATGCATTTATGAAGAATAAACGGAATCGTTTACAGGTTATCTCAGAAATTCTTCGCTCTACTTTAGTCGGGAGCCAGGAAGAACTTCTGAGGATTCTAAGCGAACGACAGTGCGAAGTAACGCAAGCAACATTATCACGCGATCTAAAATTACTAAAAGTAGCCAAAACGCCTTTATCAAACGGTGCCTACAAGTACATTTTACCAGCGTATAACAAACCGCTTCCAAGCACTGGAACGGTAAACACGCTGATTTCTCATGGAGCAGTATTGAGTATGGAATTTTCAGGTCAGCTAGGCGTAGTAAAGACAAAACCGGGTTATGCTAGCGCCATTGCCTGGGATATAGATAATAAAGCGACAGATCATGTATTAGGAACAATAGCAGGCGATGATACAATTTTAGTAATCCCTCGTGAAGGTGTAACACGTGATGATATTCTTGAGATGATGAATATCACTTTTTCAGAAAAGGATTAAATTATAGATGAAAGTGGAAAACTTTGCGAAGTTTACACTTTGTGAAGTTAAACTGAACTCATTCAAAATTGAATATGGACAAAGAGATTGCCGTTGAAAAGATTACGGTACAAATTGCTGATGAGCGTTATTTAGGTTATGTTGATACAATCTTGACTACCATAGCAGATGCGGCCAAAGTGCGTGGAACAGGTATTGCCAGACGCTCGCCCGAGTATATCGAGCAAAAAATGAAAGAAGGAAAAGCAATTATAGCTTTAGCAGGAGAGGAATTTGCAGGATTTTGCTACATCGAAACTTGGGGTAATAAAAAATTTGTTGCCAATTCAGGTCTAATCGTTGTTGACAAATACCGTGGACACGGACTTGCCAAACGTATCAAACGTAAAGCATTTGAACTCTCCCGCCAGCGTTATCCAGACGCTAAAATATTCGGACTTACAACCGGCTTAGCTGTTATGAAAATTAACTCGGAGCTGGGATACAAGCCTGTAACTTTCTCGGAACTTACCGATGATGCGGCCTTTTGGAAAGGTTGTCAGAGCTGCGTGAATTATGACATTCTACAACGCACTGGTCGCAAGCATTGCTTATGTACAGGTATGCTATTCGATCCATCAAAAGATATAGAAAAATAATAAGAATTGAAAATCCGGTAAAACTTTACCGGTAAGCATAGATATAAAAAAGATGAAAGAAAAAGTATTATTAGCATTTAGCGGAGGTTTAGATACTTCGTTTTGCGCCATGTATCTGGCTCAGGAAAAAGGATATGAAGTTCATACTGCGGTGGCAAATACCGGTGGCTTCAGCGATGATGAATTGAAAGTGATTGAAGATAAAGCTTTTCGTCTCGGAGCGAAATCTCACGTAGCATTGGATGTAACTCAGGAATACTATGAAAAGAGTATTAAATATATGGTTTTCGGAAATGTACTCCGCAACGGAACATATCCCATCTCGGTAAGTTCAGAGCGTATCTTCCAGGCTATTGCCATTATTAATTACGCCAAAGAAATTGGAGCCGATTACGTGGCTCACGGAAGCACCGGTGCCGGCAACGACCAGGTTCGTTTTGACCTGACTTTTGATGTATTAGCTCCCAAGATTAAAATTCTGACCCCAACGCGTGACATGGTGTTGACTCGTGAATACGAAATCAACTATTTAAGAGATCATGGTTTCAAAGCCGATTTCACAAAAATGGAATATTCCATCAATAAAGGATTGTGGGGAACCAGTATTGGAGGTAAAGAAACTCTGAAATCCGAACAAACATTGCCCGAAGAAGCATACCCGAGTCAGATTGAAAAACAAGGTGAAGAAAATGTCACCATCGAATTTGAAAATGGTGAAATCACTGCGGTTAACGGTCAAAAGAATGACAACAAAGTGTTGTTGATTAATCAATTGGAAGCAATAGCCAACAAATATGGTATTGGACGCGATATGCATATTGGAGATACCATCATTGGTATTAAAGGACGGGTTGGCTTCGAAGCTGCTGCACCGTTATTGATTATCAATGCTCATAAAATGCTTGAAAAACATACGCTTACTAAATGGCAACAATACTGGAAAGACCAGTTAGGTAATTGGTACGGAATGTTCCTTCACGAAGCTCAATATCTGGAACCGGTAATGCGTGACATTGAGCAGTTCCTTCAAAGTTCTCAACAAAATGTAACCGGTACGGTGACTGTAAAACTCCGTCCATATAGTTATACTTTAGTGGGTGTCGAAAGCACATTCGACCTTATGAAAACTGACTTTGGCGAATATGGCGAAGTAAACCGCGCCTGGAGTGCCGATGATGTAAAAGGATTTACTAAAATACTTGGAAATCAAATGAAAATCTATTATAACGTTCAGAAACGGAACGATAAATAGGAAACAATAAAACTAAAAAAACGATAATGGTCTTTGCCGGATAAGCAAAGACCATTTTTAATAGATTGCTATTCAGGTTGTTTTGGTAATTAGAATAAAAACAGTACTTTTGCAGCCTATTAATTTTATATTATAAATTATACTTTATGATGAACGCTCAGGATATCAAAAATGGAACTTGTATCCGTATGGATGGTAAGTTGTATTTTGTTATAGAATTTCTCCATGTAAAGCCTGGTAAAGGCAATACTTTTATGCGTACCACACTCAAAGACGTAGTTGATGGTCGCGTTATCGAACGTCGTTTTAATATCGGCGAAAAACTGGAAGACGTACGCGTTGAACGCCGTCCGTATCAATTTGTATACAAAGAAGGTGAAGAATTCATCTTTATGAATCAGGAAACTTACGACCAACATCCTATCAGCAAATCGCTCATCAATGGCGTTGATTTTCTTCTGGAAGGAATGGTTATAGAAGTTGTTTCTGATGCTTCTTCGGAAACAGTGCTTTATGCCGATATGCCTGTTAAAGTTCAGATGAAAGTAACTTATACAGAGCCCGGACTTAAAGGTGATACAGCTACAAACACGCTGAAGCCTGCAACTGTTGAATCGGGAGCCACCGTTCGTGTACCGCTGTTTATAACTGAGGGCGAAACTATTGAAGTTGACACTCGCGACGGATCTTATCTCGGAAGAATTAAAGCATAAGAAAATTCTGTTCCAAACATACATAAGTCTGATAAACAATCACGTTTGTCAGACTTTTTTATTCAAAAATAGTTGTAATTTGCAATTTTTTTTACGTTATTTGCGTTTTAGTATTACAAACTTAAAAATTATGAGAAAAAGAATTCAAAGTTTTGGCTATGCCGGACGCGGGATAAAGACGGTTTTTACATCAGAAGCCAACATGAAAATACATCTTGTTATAACAACCGGAGTCATAATTTGTGGCTTTATATTTAAAATCAATGTAACAGAATGGAGTCTTTGTTTACTTTGTATGGCATTAGTTATCGGCGGCGAAATGATAAACACTGCCATAGAGAATGTTGTTGACTTGGCTTCTCCTGAATTACATCCTTTAGCCGGTAAAGCAAAAGATATAGCTGCCGGTGCTGTCCTTATATGTGCCATTATTTCGGTTATTGTTGGTTCTTTGATTTTCCTTCCAAAAATTTGGGTGATGCTTGCTGGATAATATCCAAATTAAATATTTCCAACTCCTTCTCAAACTTCAAATAAATCGGTTCAAGTATGAAAATAAAAGATTCACTCAATGATTTTTTCGATTTATTGTATCCCAATCTTTGTGTAGTTTGCGGCATGAACCTACATAGAAATGAACAATGTTTATGTTTAACCTGTTTAAATGACATCCCAAAAACAAACTATCATTTACAACCGGATAATTTAATTGAAAAACGTTTTTGGGGTAAGGCTACTATATACAGAGGAACAGCATTTTTCTTTTTTCAAAAAGGATCTGCATTTCAAAAATTATTGCATAGCTTGAAATACAGAGGAGACAAAGAGATTGGGCAGGTTATGGGAAAATATGCGGCAGTAGATTTGTTAGATTCGGATGATTTCTCATCAGTAGATGTCATAGTGCCTGTACCACTTCATCCCCAAAAGCTAAAAAAGCGCGGATACAATCAAAGCGAATGGATTGGAAAAGGATTATCTGAGATTTTGAAGGTTCCGCAGGATATAACAACTTTAAAGCGAATTAAAGAAAATACAACACAAACTAGAAAATCCGTATTTGAGCGTTATGAGAACACAGAAGGAATATTCGAATTGTCTGATAAAGCGGCTTTAGCAGATAAACACATTTTGTTAGTAGATGATGTACTTACAACAGGTTCAACTCTTGAAGCTTGTATCCGGGAATTATCGCAAATAAATGGAATAAAAATAAGCATTTTCACACTTGCAGTTGCTTAAGCAAACGTTTTCGGAAAATGGGGGACGGGAATTAAAAACAATCTCACTTCATTTTCAGCAAGTTCTATCTTTTAACTAGAAATTGGAAAATCTGTAATGCTTAAGACCTCGAAAAATGAATATAAATCTGTAGATTTGCATTAAAATACATCCATTTCAAAACATATTAGTGCATGCTGAATTATGCATTGTAAACTCCGATTTTTTATTCCCTTTTTATTTCTTGTTTTGGTTGGTTGTTCTCTCATGCCGAATGAGATAAAAACCGCTGAAAGAATCATGGAAACCAATCCTGATTCTGCTTTACGGATATTAGAGCGGATTCGTATGAGTAACATATCAATATCTTCTTCCGACAAGGCATTGTATGGCTTATTGTATTTTCAGGCTCTGGACAAAAATGGTAAACCTCTTCAACCTGATTCGTTAATTACTTATTCATTAAATTATTATCAAAATTCCAGCGATAAGAAATATTTAGCTTTTTGTTATTTCTATAAAGGACGTATATACAAAAATGCTCAACGTTATGATGATGCTACAGAATTATATCTAAAAGCATTAGATCTTAGTCAAAATAGAAAAGATTATACTCTGCTTGGCAAAATCTATGCAGATATGGGAGATATTTGTTCACTTCAAAAAGATTATACAGAATCACTAAAGAAATATCAGCTTTCAGCAAACTATTTTAAGTTGGCCGGTAAACTTATAGATGCCAGCTATAGAACGCTTGACATTGGAAGGACATATAGACTTGTAAAAAACTATAAGTTTGCGCATAAATTTTACCTCCAAGCACTGAACCAGACAAAAGATTCAATATTCTATGGAGTCGCATATCAAGAAATTGGAATAAATTATTATTGGGACAAACAATATGATTCAGCACAGTATTATTTAAAAAAAAGTATACACTTCCCATACAAGAGCACAAACCATGCGTTAAGATGTTATTATTTGGCAGATTTATTCTTTGATATAGAACGGTATGACTCTGCTTATTATTACGCATCTATAGCTTTAAAGTTTCCAGCAAATTTTTTTACTCAACGAGAATGTTATAGAATCTTAGCAAATACAGAATATGTTCGCGGTAATTTTAAACAGATGGCCACCTTCATGACACAATTTCAGGCATTTTCTGATTCTGTGCGTAAAGTGGAATCTCAAACAAAAATCACAGTACTGGAAGATTTGCATCAAACATCCGAAACTGCACATAAAACAAAAAAATACCTCACCGTACTTGGTTGGCTTTTGCCTTTTATTATTGCCATCAGCTTATACGTATTGTACAGACTTCGGAAACGCAACAAAGGAAAAGAAAAGGAGCTGGAAGAAGCCGAGATCCAAATAACAGAAAAACAAAACTTATTGGTGGACAGTTTGATTCAAAAAATTGAGGAAACCCGCACCCTACAAGCTGCTGTTTACAAAAAAGCCAGCATCGCTCAACGCGAACAAATGGACAAAGAAATTTACAATGTATGCCTGCATGTAAACGAATGGGAGGTTTTTAAACGACTAATGAATAAAACATTCAACAATATTGTAAGTACATTAGAGAAGGAATTTCCTGAAATCACCCGTAAAGAACTAACTTTATGTTGTCTTCTTCTTTTGGATATAAGAACACAAGATATGGCTCTCATTCTCGATACCCAACCTGCCAGTTTGTATAAAATGAAGTCTCGCTTAACACAAAAGCTTTCTCTGAAAAGTACCAAAGATCTTGATCAATTATTAAAAGCTAAATCTGAAGGAAAATAAAATCGCAAAATATCTGATTTCCCAGAATTTTATTTTTCACCCTACCACTTTTAGGGTATTTTTTCTACCTTAAAAAGCCCTGTCCTAAAAATTTCCCGACTCACTCTTCTATATTGCTGTATTTCAGTTGATTGAAAAACAGCTTGTCCTAATTTATTTTGCCTGAAAATTTGGTTGCTTGTGCCTCTATACATAACTTAGCACTTTGAAAAGACACCCTAATTTGTTTTTTCAATAACCCTATTGTTCACTATAAAATTATTCTCTCATGAAAAAAATTAACTCCTCCGTTATCAGCTTTATTACGCTGCTATTTTGTGTTCTTTCAGTTCAAACTGTTTTTGCTGTAGATGTTCCTCTAAAAAAAGGCGATGGAGAGGGTTGTAAACCTTCTATGCTATCTAAATCTACTTCTATTCTTCCTGTATCAGTTAGTGTGGATGAAACAACACTAAGTATCCAATTTAGTAAATCAGTAGGTATTGCCCAAATAACTATTGTAGACGAAAGCGGCAATGTGGTTTATCAAGATGTGGTTAATACAAACTCATCTCTTGAATCAAATATCGAAACAGGAGGTTTTGATAGCGGAAATTACACATTAAAAGTTTCTTATGGAACAACAACCTTGATTGGTAGTTTTCAATTATAATTGATTTCTTGATAACGAGGCGGTATTAACAGCCGCCTCGTTTTACTCTTTGAATAACGAAAACAGTAATGTTTCAAAATACAGACTTATGAAAAATATATTAAAGATATTATTGACAAAAAATGATAATTATAAATACTCCAATGTTTATAATACAGAGGTTTTAGATAATAGAAACATTACTATAACCGACATCGTTGATGAAATGCAAAAGGAGGGGCTTGATGTCGACCGAGAAACTGCACTAAAGATTATTTCTCAGTTTAACAGAAAAGTTACACAGGAGGTTTTTACAGGTAAAAACGTGAATACCGGACTAGTAAATATCAGTCCGACAGTAAAAGGATCTCTTAATGAGAAAAGATGGAATCCAAGAGCTAATCGTATTGAGATTGGTTTAAAAATTGGAGAAGAACTGACGAGTGCTTTATCAGAGACAGTTTTGGAACTGATTGATGAGAAATCACAAGTTGTTGAGAGTTATGATTTAGTGAATCAGGTAAATCAGGCTCCGGAGGTTACTATTATCAATGAAGAAAAGAAAGTTGACTTTGGAAACATAAAACTGAATATCAACGAAGATCCTGCTTGTGGTATAGCTTTCAGAACCTGGTTGTGGAAGTCCTGATCAATTATAATATCGTTTACAAAGCATAAATTCCTGTATTAATCGCCTTGACTTTGTTAAAAGCAATTGATTGCAATGTATTATTTTTATACATTTGTAGTCAATTGCTTTCTTGTTTTCAGGACAAGCGGAAGAAGAATTAATTATAATAGCTAAATCTGCAAAATGAACCGTAAAATTAACCTGCTCCTCCTTTTCTTTTGCTTATTACTCATAAGCTGCACGACTACTCCTACCGAACTAAAAGTTGCAAAACAACTTATTGAATCAAAACCTGATTCTGCATTAAAAATTCTTCAAAGTATAAAGCCACAAAATATAAAATCTGATTATAATAGAGCACTATACGGAGTCCTAAAAGCAAAAGCTCTAGATAACAATTACATACTACTCACTTCTGATTCAACGCTTGATTTTTCAATAGCCTATTATCAAAAAACAAACAATCAACAAGGTCTTGCTGCTTCTTATTTCTACAAAGCTAAGGTTTACAAAAATATGCAGAAGTATGATAAGGCGATTATATTATATCTTAAAGCAATGGATTATTTTATAGCACATAAAGAAAATACTTATCTAGGCATAACTTACAGAGACTTAGGATATATATGCTTTATACAGAAAACAAAAAAGGAAGCTAGAGAAAAACTGCAATTATCGATAAAGTATTTTAAACTTGCCGGACGGGTTAATGATGTTCATTCAGAGATCGTTAATATAGGAAGAACTTATAACGTCGAAAAATCGGAACTTAAAACGGCTATCACTTATTTTAGATATGTTTTGCGACACACAAAAGACTCTGTTATATGTGGAAAAACTCTGTTAGAAATAGGAACAGCTTATCATAACAATAGACTTCAAGATTCTGCTCTGTTATATTTGTGGAAAAGTCTCAAATACCCAACCATCGGAACATATAATTCTGCAAGATATTATACATTAGCTGATATTGATTTCGACATAGCCAAGTATGATTCTGCTTCATATTATGCTAAAATGGCTCTAAGCTATCCTCATAATTTTTATACCCAGCGTGAATGTTATCGAATCCTGACAAATATGGAGTATCTTCGAAAAGATATTACGCAGATGAACAAATATATGGAGCAATATAAAAGTTCATCAGACTCAGTGCGTAATATAGAGTCACAACCAAAATTCAAGGTTCTTGAGAGCCTACACTATGCAGATCTAATGGCAAAAAAGGCAAAAAGGGAGATGACTCTATTTGTCGTGATATTACTGATATCAATGCTTTTATCAGGGTTGTTAGTACATGCACTTTACAAGCGCAACAAACAGAAAAAACAGCAACTGAGTATAGTAAAAGATGAACTTAATCAGAAACAACAGCATGTGAGCCAAAGTTTATCTAAGAAAATTGAAGATACCAAGGCATATCATATCATCAAACAAAAAAATTACAAGACAGAGCTAGTCAAACTAATATACAACAATACATTGTATTTAGATAACTGGCAAGAGTTTAAGTTTGAAATGAATCATACTTTCAATCAAATAATTGACAAATTGGAAGAGGAATATCCTGAAATAACACAGCGAGAGCTAATATGGTGCTGTCTTCACTTGCTGGAGATTCCAAATTCCGATAGAATCTACATACTTGATACAACATCTGATGGTTTGTATAAACTTAAACAAAGGCTAGCTAAAAAAGTAAAACTAAAATCCACGAAGGAATTAGATGAGTTCTTAAAACAAATCATAACATTATAACACCGCAAAAACTACATCATCTCTTGTCGCAAAAAATTCATTAATTCAAAAATAATTATTGTAAAAGAAGATTATTGAGTATTTTTGTCAATTCGCGAAAAATCTACTTTAACCTTATAGATTAAGCGTAAATGCCAAACTTATTTTGTTTAAGTGCCATACTACAATGAATCTCAGATATTACAATATTATAATTTCTTTGCTTTGTTTACTATTAGCAAGCTGCAGTTCCACTCCTGATGAACTGAAAATGGCCGAACGCCTTATTGAATCCAGACCAGATTCTGCGTTAACTATCCTCCAAACAATCAGACCACAAAACCTTAAACTAGATTCTCACATTGCTTTATACTGTCTGTTGATAAATAAAGCATTATCAAAAACTGACAAATATCCGGCATCCGATTCCGCTATCAATATATCGATTAAATATTACAAAAAAAACAACGAAAAAGAGCGCTTAATAGAGTGTTATTTTTACCGAGGCAGACTATTCATGCATCTGAAAAAGTACGATGAAGCTACAAGTATGTTCTTAAAAGCATTAGACAATAAGTCTGCAACAAAACACGATGAGCTCTGGGCTGAATTATACCATGATTTGGGGAATATCTGCTACGTACAACACGAATACCTAAATGCTCGCGAGAAATACATCCAATCTGCAGAATACTTTAATAAATCCTGTGCCGTACTTGAGTCAAATTACAGATTAATAGACATAGGACGTACATATTTTTCCGAAAAAAAATACAATACAGCACTTTTCTACTATTCAAAAGTTTTAAATCAATCTGAAGACTCACTTCTGACCGGAAAAGCTCTTCAGGAAATCGGTATAAACTACTTACATTCTGGAAAAGTTGATTCAGCCAAAAAATATTTAACAAGCTGTTTAAGTTATCCTGCAAAAGCTGAAGATAAAGGATTGCAATTTATGAATCTGGCTGATATATACTTTAAGTGCAGCCTTTATGACTCGGCATTTCATTATTCAACGCTTGCATTAAAGGAACCTTCAGACCTATTGACTAAACGTGAGTGCTACCGAATTCTGGTTGACATTGAGTTCCATAAGAAGAACCTTGTCCAAATGGGTAAATATATGACACTCTTTCAGTCATATTCTAATTCCGTAAAAGCATTAGAGTCTCAAACAAAAAGTACTGTTATCGAGAATCTTCATGATACGAATGAGACAGAGAAAGGGACAAAAAGAAATACCATTATTATTCTTTCAATATTGGTTACTTTATTGTCGCTCTCGGGTATTATCATTTACCTGCTGTTCAAACGAAATAAAACAAAAAAAACTCAACTCAAATTATTTCGTGACCAATTGAGCACAAAGCAGGAATTTGTCAGCAGAAACTTAAGTAAAAAGATTGAGGCTGCTAAAGTAACACAAACTGATCTTCGAAGAAAGGCAAGTCCTGAAGAAAGATTAAAGCTAGACAAAGAGCTTTACAATAAGGCTCTCCATCTCGAAAAATGGGCTGATTTTAAAGTAGAAATGAATCAAACTTTCAATCAGATAATTGATAAACTGGAATCAAATTTTTCCGGCATTACTCAACGCGAAATGATCTGGTGTTGCTTACACTTATTGGAAGTTCCTAACACGGATAAGATGTTGATTCTTGAAGCAAGCCCTGATAGCTTATACAAGCTAAAACAAAGGTTTGCAAAAAAGCTAAATCTAAAGACAACAAAGCAACTTGATTCATTTCTTATTGAAATTATTTCTACATAGCTATCCTCATACCACCGCCCAATTTGAGAGTCATTTAGCTTAAATTATAACTTCTTCGGTTGAATGTCCAATATTTGCCAGTATGCAATTTTTAATCTGCTTATTTTCTGTGACTTATAAATCAAGATGTCCAAAAATATTTTATTCAAATTTTGGCTCAGTTGTTCTATTTATATACTTTAGTGACTTTAAATGTGCTCTATTTATCTATAAAAAACAAGAGACTGAGCGGTATTGTCAATGAGGTATAGTGAACAATCCTTATTATAATTTGTCCTTCAACCTAAACCTTCATTCTGAGGATAACAAATCGTAATTTTGCTTTGACCATATCGCTTCATAAAAAATGCCTTCGTTATTAGATTAACGAAGGCATTTCTATTTTACCAGAGAGATAAAAATTCCGATATTATAATTTAAATCAATAAATTTCGTTCAGCATCTTTTACTTTTTCAAAGCAAAACTCTGATAGAATTGAGTTTTTGTAATTACTTATTTCATCATTAAAAAGATTGCCTATACTTCCCTGATGGGTATGATTGATTGACTTGTTTGGATGGAAATTTCCGGCTTCTATTTCAAGCCCAACTTGCTTATAAGCATCGCGAAATGGCATACCTGCCAGAGTTAGTCTGTTTACTTCCTCCACACTAAAAAGATAATCATAACGAGTATCATTCAGAATTTCAGTATTAACCTTCACTTCTGACATCATCATAGCGGTCATTTCAATACAATCTGTCAGCTCGGCAAAAGCTGGTACAAAAATCTCTTTAATTATCTGCAGATCGCGAAAATAACCTGATGGTAGATTATTTGTGATCATCATTATTTGCTGAGGAAGCGATTGCAACTTATTACATTTGGCTCGTGTCAGCTCGAAGACATCCGGATTTTTTTTATGAGGCATAATACTAGAACCCGTTGTAAACTCGTCAGGTAAACGTATGAAACCAAAGTTCTGCGAAGTGAACATACAGGCATCAAAAGCCAACTTAGCAATAGTAGCAGCCACACTTGCCAGGGAGTTTGCTACAGTGCGTTCCATTTTTCCACGACCCATCTGAGCATAAACAACATTGTAATTCATGCTATCAAAACCCAATAAATCAGTAGTCAACTGACGATTAAGAGGGAAAGAGGAGCCATAACCGGCGGCCGAGCCTAATGGATTACGATTAGTGATCTTCCAGGCAGACAATAGCAGTTGTAGATCATCCGCCAGGCTTTCGGCATAAGCACCAAACCAAAGTCCGAATGACGACGGCATAGCCACCTGCAAATGCGTATAACCCGGGAGCAACACATCTTTATATCTGTTGCTTTGAGAAATCAGTACCTCGAACAAATCTGAAACCGTAGAAACTGTTTTTTGAATTTCGGCCCGGGCAAACAATTTTAAATCCAACAATACCTGATCGTTGCGCGAGCGTCCGCTATGAATTTTTTTTCCCACATCGCCCAACTTACGAGTCAACATGAGCTCTACCTGGGAATGTACATCTTCTACTCCGGCTTCAATAACAAAAGTTCCGCTCTCTGCCAGTTTGTATATGTTTTTCAGTTCATCGAGTAACAATTTCAATTCATTAGCCCGTAACAAACCGACTGATTCGAGCATACGAATATGAGCCATAGACCCAAGCACATCATACTTTGCCAAAAACACGTCCATCTCACGGTCGCGGCCTACCGTAAATGCTTCAATACGGGCATTTACTTGTGTACTTTTTTCCCAAAGTTTTGTTGCCATAATATTCTATCATTTATTCAGACCTTTTGCAAGCAAATCGGCCACCATATTCACACCTTCTTTAAGTTTCTTATCAACCATCATTTTTATCATGGCTGGCAAATCTGCCTTTACAGTCAGTTTCATGGCCGTTTTGTTTTCTTCAATCTGTTTGAGTTGAATCCATACGTTCACATTAACAGGGGCATTTTCAGACTCAAACTTAACCGTTTTGAATGGTTCTCGCTCAATTACTTTAAAGCCAATCTTACCAAACCCTTCAACAACAAATTTACAACTATCGGTATCAAACTCTAAATCTTTGACTTTATCTGTCGGAGGGTTTTGCTCCTGAATTTTCTTGAGATTGTTTAAGTCACTTAATATACCAAAAACCACTTCTTCATTCGAAGAAATGGTTTTAATATCGCTTTCGTATGTCGTCATATTTTTTTATTTACAAATTGTAGAGATTTTAAATCAATAACGTGTCTATTAATCAACAGTTACGCTGTATTAACGATTTTATATTCGTTATGTTCAGTTATTAATCTAAAATTACTATAAACTGCCTCTATTCTGCTCTCCAGGTTGACGGATTTTTGCGCCATTCCTGCAATGCCTCCATATCGTCTGCTGCAATATAGTTTGTGGATAAGGCTTCAGCCAATACAGCATCATAATTGCATAAAGTAGTCAGTTTTACTTTAGCCGCTTTAAATTTTTCTTCTGCAACAGGAAATCCATAAGTGAAAATCGCCAACATTCCGAGCACTTCTGAGCCATCTTTACGAATAGCTTCTACAGCTTTCAGACTGCTTCCACCTGTGGATATTAAATCTTCGATAACGACCACCTTCTGCTTTGGACGCAAATCGCCTTCAATCATGTTTTCCAACCCATGATCTTTTGGAGTAGGACGAACATATACAAATGGCAGTCCAAGCACATCGGCCACCAAAGCTCCCTGCGCTATTGCTCCTGTAGCTACACCGGCAATAACCTCTACTTCCGGATACATTTCAAGAATAAGTCGGGCTAATTCTAGTTTGATAAAACTACGGGTTTGTGGATAAGATAAAGTTTTGCGATTATCGCAATATATTGGTGAGTTCCATCCAGATGCCCACACAAATGGGTTTTTGGGTTGTAATTTTACAGCTTTAATCTTCAGTAGTTTTTCAGCTACACTTTTTTCTAATAGTTTCATTTTTAGTTGGTTTTATTGCAAATAAGTAACAATATCTTGGTGTAAACACTTGAGTATTTCTGTCTTGCAAAAGTAAGCAAACAAGTTGAGACATAAAACATAAAAAGAGATATTTTAAAACATTTTTTGGCCCAACATATTGCATAAATATAACAAATACGAAACAGTAAATGAGACTCCGAAAATCAAAAAGTGTATTTTTATGCACACCTAATTTACAGGTGAAAGGAATGCATCCTCTATGTGTTCAATTTCAAAATTTTGTCCACGGGGAATAACCGAAATAACATCAAAGCGGGTTTCTCCGTGCCAATCGAACTTTAAAATGTACTCATGAGCAGCACTTACAATATTGCGAATTTTACGCGGCGTTATGGCTTCCTGCGGATGTTCGAAAGTTTCGGTAGAGCGGGTTTTAACTTCAACTACCACCAACCAATCATCTTTCCGAGCCACAATATCCAATTCCAGCTTTCCACATTGCCAGTTCGTGTGAAGAATGCGGTATCCTTTCGACCTTAAGTAAGCCTGCGCACGTTCTTCACCAATATCTCCCAATTCATTATGTTCTGCCATAGCACAAAGGAATAAATACAAGATTATCAACTAAATATTTTCAAAAATACAGTTTTTTGTTATAAACTCAATGATTGTGCAAGGATAATATTATTTTTGTACGGTATATCCACACTCTATGGCAAAGAAAACTACTATTCCTGCATCGCAACGCAACTCGCTGCGCACGCATCGACAAATATTTACTCTCAACGATGAGGAAAACAAAGCTTTAAATCGTTATATTGCGAAATATAAGGTTCAGAATAAATCTAAATTTATTCGTGAAGCGCTTATGATGACCATAATCCGTAAAATGGAAGAAGATCATCCTACTCTATTTGATTAAGGATGTTACCTTAGCTGTTACTTCTCGCTTTTCTCAAAGTATCCTAAAACAATTAAAATTATGGAATATATTTTCGCAATATTAGCATTGGCAGTAGGTTTTTTATTGGCCTGGCTACTCGGACTGAGAAAACAAAATACCATTCGTACCGCATCTGAGATCAACGAAAAAAGCTTGTTAGCCAGCCTGAATGAAGCTGAAACGCAAAAGTCTGTGGCACTTGAAACTTTGCGCATGAAGTCCGACGAGCTTCAAAGAATACAACTGGAATTGGCTTCTCAGCTGGAAATTGCCAACAATCGTGGCATAGAAGTTGCTACTTTGAAAACGATTAATGATAACCTTAGCGAAAAGCTGGAAAATCAGAAAACCGAGATTGAAAGTTTGCAAAAGCGACTGACTGCGGAGTTTGAAAACATCGCAACCAAGATATTGAAAGAACGCTCGGATGAATTTTCATTGTCGAACCATAAAAACCTGAGCGAAATTCTGAATCCATTAAAAGAACGTATCCAGCTTTTTGAAAAGAAAGTTGATGATGCGTACGACAAGGAATTGCGTGACAAGATAAGTCTGCGTGAAGAAGTGCGTAAACTTACAGAACTCAACACGCGTGTGAGCGAAGAAGCCAATAACCTGACCAAAGCGCTTAAAGGCGATGTGAAAAAGCAGGGCAACTGGGGCGAAGTCATTCTAGAGCGCGTACTGGAACGTTCTGGCTTAACCAAAGGACAGGAATACGAACGTGAAGAGGTAGTAGGTGGAGCCGACATGAGCGTGCAAAGGCCTGATGTCATCATCCATTTGCCGGACAATAAGCATATTATTATCGACTCAAAGGTTTCGCTGGTTGCATATGAGCGATTTGTATCTGCCGACGCAGATGAGTTGCGCGCTGTTTATTTAAAAGAACATGTGAACTCGCTTCGCAGTCACGTGAAGCTACTGAGCGAGAAAAACTATCAGAATGCTCAAAACCTGAATACACCGGATTTTGTTCTGATGTTTTTGCCAATCGAGGCATCGTTTTCGGTAGCAGTTCAGGGCGATGGAGAAATCTTTGCTTATGCGTGGGAAAGAAAAATAGTTATAGTAAGTCCTACCACGTTATTGGCAACACTGCGTACTATTTCATCGATCTGGAAACAAGAAAACCAGACGAAAAATGCGCAGGAAATTGCTCGATTGAGTGGAGCGCTGTACGATAAATTTATTGGCTTTACGGAAGATATGGTGAAAATTAAAGCCAACATCGACCGCACTTCCAACTCGTACGACGACGCAATAAAAAAAATGAAAGATGGCTCGGGTAATATTATTCGTACAGCCGAAAAGATAAAAGAATTAGGCGCCAAAACCGGAAACAAATCTTTGCCTTCAGGTTTTGATAATTGATTGAAACTGGTTATTGATTCCAGAGAAGATCAATGGCCAATAGTAAATTGTATTAAGTTATAAGGTATGAAGTATCAGGTATTTTCTTTGTTTTTTTTCTTATTGTTTATATTGAATGTCACAACTGTACATTCATCAAATTATAAAGTTGACATATCAAATTCTGATCCTGGAATAATTAACACCGACAGCCTATTACATGCGGTACTGACTGACACCACCGCAACCGAAAAAGTGACAAAACCACTCCCCGCAAAAAGAATTTTGCGACATAAATCTCCCGACAATCGAATAACTATGCCGGTACTAGAGACTCCACTGGCTGTTATTAAGTCTGAACACGATAGCACTCTCCACGCAGAAAAAATGGCGGAAATTGAAGCTCAAAAAGTAGATTCGCTTTTACTTCTGGCCAATCCACTACTGATAGAACTTGTTTACAAAGGATTGTCGTATGATTTAAACCTGAGTCCAAAAACCGATTTAAGGGCTATGTATTACGGAGGAAATCCTAAAACGCTGGCTAATGGATTGATGAATCATAAAAAAACTGCAACGCCAAATGAAAACGTTGAAGAGCTGAGGCGATTAACCCGAGACGAAATAACCCGCACAGCATTTCATTTATATACCACCAGATTTGACGCTTTACCAAATCCGGATGGTTATAAGAGCCACCTCATAGAGGATAAGAAATTTGCAGAGCTGAAATTATTCAATGCAAAAATTGATAAAAACCGATATGACCGCCAGTTGATTGTGAAACGAGAAGTATCAGGGCCATGGAGTCATAGTGCTAACGCTCTTGCTCAGTTTTCTGAAAGCGTTATTTCGGGCAACTGGTATCAGGGGGGTAATAGCAACATTGCTATTCTGGGCATTTTGTCCGGTCAGCTGAACTATGACAACAAGAAGAATATTCAGTGGGAAAACAGCGCTGAGTGGCGAATAGGATTCAACTCGGTGGCTGGAGATACCTTACGAATGCTCAGCACTAATGACGATGTGGTGAAAATAAACAGCAAACTGGGAATAAAAGCCGGTGGAAATTTCTTTTATAGTGGATCGGTCGATTTTTCTACCCAGCTATTTAACAGCTATAACGGCATAAATTCCACGGTTATGAAAACTTCTTTCCTCACACCGGTGCGCTTGAATATAGGAGTCGGTTTGGATTACAAGTACAAAAAGATTCTTTCATTGATGCTATCGCCCGTTGCATTCAAGTATATTTATATGAGCGACAACGTGAACGTTAATCCCAACCTGTTCGGGATAAAAGCAGGAGAAGACCACCTGAGTGAAATTGGTAGTTCATTCAAATCCATTCTATCGTACCCTTTCAGTCCCGAAGTCCAATTCGACTCTAAATTATCTTTCTATACCAACTATCAGAAGGTGGAAATTGACTGGGAAATGGTGTGCAATCTGACTATAAACCGATTTATGTCGACGCGTATATCATTCAACCCACGTTACGATAACACAGTCATTGGGTCGAATGCAAAAGTTCAGTTCAAGCAATTAATCAGCGTAGGGTTCTCGCACAAGTTTAATTGATAATCCAGCACTTTGGTTATTCAAAACGCACATGCCATACATCAAACTTCTGAACCTCTGATTCGCCGTAGCGCTTCAGGTATTTTCTGATTCTGTCGACGGTATGAGCTTCATTGAGCTGAGTTTTCGAGAAAAATTTATCGGCATAGCAAATCACCTGCTCTTCGAGTGAGACCGGCACCATCTCCCGATGCGGCAGGGGCAGATTGCCTTTCAGAATCATATCCAGCGTGAGTCCCACTCCCGTATGTCGCTCGCAAACCAAGGCATGCAGCGGAAAACCCTCACTGCGAAGCAAATCTCCACCCAGATAACCATGTTCAATGTATTGATGTGATCCGTGACAATGAATGCGCGGAGCATCGCACAAGTATATGCCTATATCATGAAGTAGAGCGGCTTCTGTGATAAACTGCATGTCGAGATTCAGTTCAGGATGCTTAACCGCAACTTCAAGCGCTTTGTCGCGCACCTGCTCGCTATGTTTTACCAACACGTAATAAATATCACTATCCTTCGGGTAGTATTTCTCAATTATCTGATATGGATCAATTGTCATTGGGAAAGTCATAATACCGGATATTTTATAAAAAACAGAAAAAGAATTCTAACTTTGCAGCAGTATTATTTTTGTATCGCAAAATTACAATAATTCTTTCTCTTGAAGACCACGAAACTGATAATTATAACTTGTTTATTATGAATCATACACCTACAGACTGCAATTGGCCCGGCAACGATGAACTGATGCGTGCTTACCACGACAATGAATGGGGCAAACCGCTACACGATGATCGTAAGATATTTGAATTTATGGTATTGGATGCATTTCAGGCCGGACTAAGCTGGCAAACGATACTGTACAAAAGAGAAAACTTTCGTCGCGCGTTTGACAACTACAACCTGAAAAAAATAGCTGCATACGACGAAGCAAAGATTCAGAGCCTGATGCAGGATGCCTCAATCGTGCGCAATCAGGCTAAAATTCGTGCTACGGTGGGCAATGCCGCAGCATTTATGCAGGTTCAGGCTGAGTTTGGAACGTTCGATAAGTATATCTGGCAGTTTACCAACGGAAAAACGCTGGACAACCGCCCGAAAAACAATGCAGACATTCCGGCCAAATCAACCGAGTCGGATGCCATGAGTAAAGACCTGCTCAAAAGAGGATTCAAGTTTGTGGGCTCCACCATTTGCTATGCGTTTATGCAGGCCGCGGGTATAGTCAACGACCATTGGGAAGGATGCTCGCACAGATAAGCGTCGCGCATTAAAAGTGTATCAGCACATTTCGTTGATAGCCTGAAAAACCACAGCTTCATACTGAGCCAGATTCTTGCTCTTTTTTACTTGCTTATAAATCTTTCGGCCTCCTTCAAACGCGTCGGCCTGATACTCCCACATTTCTTCCAGTCGTTTCAGGAAATGCAAATCGCCGGAGTATTTTTGCCTGCAAAGCGCAATAATAGACTGATGAAAACCACGAAGCATTTCAGCCTTCTGACTGGTAGTCAGCTCCTCCCCTCTTAATTCGGACAGCAGAAAAGGGTTTCTCAAAATACCTCGCCCAAGCATAAACCGGGTGACTTGTGGTGCTAACTGCCGAATTTTTTCCACATCGACGGGGGTAACAATATCGCCGTTGAAACAAACCGGATGCTGCAACTGCGATTGGTAATGCACAAAAGCATCGATATCTACTTCTCCTTTATATTGCTGCTTGCCTACGCGCGGATGGATGATAATCTCTTCCAACGGATAGGCGTTAAAGACCGGGATCAACGGCGCGAATTCGTCAGCGCTTTGCTGCCCGAGCCTGCATTTTACAGAAACCTTTAGACCGGTATCCGAAAAAACACCTTCGAGCAATCGGTCGACATCGGCTGGATGTTGCAGCAGACCGGCTCCCATTTGCTTACCGGTGACTATTGGGAACGGACAGCCCATATTAATATTCACTTCCGTGTATCCCTTTGTGAGACATAATTCTTCAAATACTTTGAACGACTCGGCATCCCTACCCAGAAACTGCGGCACAGGTTTCTGAAAATTATTGCGTTCCGGAAGCAAATCGTTACACTGACTCGGACGATAAAAATCACCACCCTGGACCCGCACAAAAGGCGTAAAAGTTTTGTCGAAATGCCCGATATGTTCCGTATACGATTCTCTGAAAATCCAATCGGTAAGACCCTGCAACGGAGCTAAATATATTTTCATACCTGTGTGTTTGATAAATAACGGCAACAAAAGTACTGCTTTTGTCGGGTAAATAGACCGATTTCCCTTTTTCTGACACAGTTTATTGAATAGAGCCTTAAAAGTTTGCTCACCGCTCGCGCAAATTTGTAACATGTGCGTTCTTTAATAAATATTTATTGTTCTAACAAACAACACACTGAAATCAAACAGACCCATGCGGGGGATACAACGATAAGATACGGCATGAATTCATCATTTGAATTAGCGTATCCAACCTTCTCCAATCATCGGTAAGCCTCACAATCCATAATAACCCACCATCATCATATCACCTACACATTAAAATTTTCACACCGAAACCGTACAAGTTTGGTGTGAGTTATTCTTCCTCAACAAATATTCAGTTTTTCATCACATTCTGCTCAAAAGGGGTAGATTTTTGCATTATTTAGGGTGTAAAAAACACCTTGTCCTAAAAATTTATTCATTCAATTTTTTAATCACCTAAAATACAACAAATTAAAAATTGGCTTGTCCTAAAATATTTTATCATAATTTTTGGACTATTGTAATAATTACGCTAATTTGGGCACGTAAAATAAACACAACTTAACGTAGTTTGAGTTAAATGCCTTGTAGTGTAAATTTGTTCTAATAAATATGAGCCTTTTATCCATGAAGTACTTTATCTGTTCCCGTTCTTTTTTATCTCCCTATTGCGTGTATTCAATACATCGGAAGTACGATGGAGCTAATGCCACAAGCATTACTACCTATTCCATCTGCTATAGTCGCTCTTCCATTAGGAATCGACTGCAAACCACGTACAATATTCCCGATTCTATACAGAACAGACATTTTTCCTCGTGGAATAATACCGATTCCTTGTGGAATATCCCTTTTTCCAATAGGAATACTAATAATACCATATACTATACTCCCTGTTCCAATTACTATTGGCAGTATTCCAATTGGAATTGTACCTGTTCCAATTGGAACAGACAAGATTCTATCTGGAATCGACAAAATTCCAATTGGAATAAAACCAATTCTATCAAGAACAATCATTGTTCCAATTGGGATATTGAATATTATACCAAGAACACCAACTATATCGCATGGAATTCTACTTATTCCAATTGGAACGGGCAATATTCTATATGGAACAGACCCGATAGTATTTGTTTTCAAGCAACTTCCAATATTTACTGGATATATTTCAGACGTTACAGTATAAATAATCAATTCAATATTTTCAATTTCTCCTGTTCAAACCTCAATCAATTAACTCGTTAAACAGAAAAATTAAACTCTTATGAAAAGAATTAAAGTTTTATTAGATTTTATCAAACTAGCGGTAGCCGAAAAGATTGTGTTTTATCGCAATGCAGTTGCCAAATTAACAAACAATGTGACGTTTCCTGATCCGGACATTTCGCTCGAAGAAGCCGGAAAAGCTGTAGATGCAATGGAAACATCCTATATAGCATCAAGAGACGGAAGCCATACCGCCACAGCACAGTTGCGCGCCAACGAGGCTGCTGCCGACGAGATATTCAGAGTACTGGCAGCCTACATAGACAGAGTGTCGGTGGGTGACGAAACGAAAATACTCAGTGCCGGATTTCATGCCTCCAAGCAACCGCTACCTATCCAGAAAGCAACGCTTACAGTGCTTGACGGAGCTAACTCGGGTAATGTGAAACTGGTAGCCAAAGCGGTGGAAAAAGCCGGTTCGTATATCTGGCAAATGGCCAAAGGTGCTTTGCCTGCCGACGAAGCAGGCTGGACTACACTGGGTTATACCACACAATCCAATAACGAAGTAACGGGACTGGATGTGGCAACCAGGTATTATTTTCGGGTGGCAGCAGTAACCCCCGATGGAACTACCGACTTTAGTGCACCGGTACTGAAGGTGGTAGTATAAATATAAAATTGAGCAGGAGAAATTGAATTTATAAAATTGAGAAAATTATAAAATACGAAGGGAATAATATTATTCTTAAACTCAGACAAACTAAATAATTAAATTTTAAACTACACAAAAATGAAAAGAAATTCACTATTGATTATTATGCTTTTAGTTATAAGCCAGTTGATGATGGCACAAAGCAAACCCGTTATGAGATTTGAAAAAAAAGAATATGATTTAGGTACACTCAAGTTTACTTCTGAATCTAAAAAAGTCAAACTCAAATATATGTTTAAAAACACAGGCAATGCTCCATTAATAATAAACAGGGTGCAAACATCGTGTGGTTGTACTATCTCCGAATGGACTAAGAAACCTGTTCCGTCAGGTGCTAAAGGACATGTATATGCCATTTTAGATTTGAAAGGTAAGATCGGATTAATCCGCAAGACACTTTTTGTGTATTCTAATGCCAGCAACGAGGTTATACAATTGTATATTAAAGGAATAATTAAATAATTATCAACTCCATCAATCTTATATTGCAGCGTATGAAACGAGCATTAAAACAGGAGTTTAAACCAAAGTCTATGTTCATTGCGAGTTCCATGCGACAACTGGATAATAAATAAAAATGAACGCATGAAACAAGTAAACAAATTAGCCAATAGCATTTCGGACATGAAATTTTTTCTTGTCGGCATGGTTGTGTTTGTTTGCAGCTTGTTTCCGTTGCGCACGTACGATTCGTTTGTTGGTTTGAGTCAGATTGATTTTATTGTTCCCGTAATTCTTTCTTTAGTATTCTTATTGACCCTATTGTATATAGGTGAAGTCATTCGCAGTAAGAATTACAGCATCAGGCTAACCACTATTGATGCCATCGTGATGCTGTATATCTTTTACACAGGGATTCGATTCGCTTTACAATACAGGACTGTAAACCCCGAGACTTTCTTTGAATTTATAACGCTTGTTATTCTTTACCTTATTTTTCGAGGTGTTAAACCAAAATTCACTAAATACATATTGCTACTATTCCCATTAGCCGGAATAGCGCAGATAGCATATGGTATAGCCAACCAGACTCAATACTTTATGCCCGGATACGGATTGGTCGACGTGACAGGGGTATTCAATAATACAGGCATTTTGGGCGGATTTATGGCTATAGTATTTGTTGCGACTCTGGGTTTCCCGATCAGGAATACTCACAGCAGAAAATTCATACATCGAATCCCTTTCATGAAAATTCTACGCTTTGTAATACTTTTCCTGCTCTTTATCCAACTGCTGGCAAGCCATTCACGGGCTGCATGGTTTGGCTGCTTAGCAGGCTGTATCTATTTTATTGTTTGCCGTCCCAATAGTATTTTCCAACGCTTTGTTCAGAAAAACTCGTTTCGCAAGCTGCTGATGGGTGTTGTTATCAGCTTATCGGTTATTGCTTTATTGGTTGGACTGTACACCATTCGGAAAGATTCGGCTGACGGACGACTTCTAATCTGGAAAGTTTCGCTCGAAATGGTGAAGGAAAAGCCTGTTTTCGGTCACGGCATCGATGGCTTTCAAGCCAACTATATGGAATATCAAGCACGGTATTTTGCGGCGCACCCCGATTCACCTTTCAGTAACCTGGCGGATAACAATCCGTTTGCGTTTAATGAGGTACTGAAATTGCTTGTAGAAAAAGGCATAATAGGGCTTCTACTACTAGGAGCATTGGGTTACGTTTTATTCACAAGAACTCCATCAAATAGCAATGAGGAGGAAACCAGAGAAACAACCGGCATTAAAGCAACCCTGGTAGCTTTGTTTGCATTCGGGTGTTTTTCCTATCCTGGTGATGTTTTTCAGCTAAATGTGATACTGGTTGCACTGATAGCCCCCCTAAATCCCCCCGAAGGGGGAACTTTAAGATTGTCCTTTGCCGACTTTATGGTGAAGCGGAATGGAGTCAGAAAAGTGCTGATTAAAACCGGACTGCTATTGTCTTATGGCATTATTGTTACTGTTTTGACAACAAGCGTTTTACGATACAATGCTGCTTGTAAGGACTGGAAAAAAGGATTGCCACAGTTTACCGATAACCGGGGCATTAGCCTGCTTCAATCGTGCTATCCCACACTAAGCAACAACGGAGTGTTTCTTATCAACTACGGTAGAGTACTCACCCTATCGGGAGCATACCTCAACGCGATACCGATATTGCGAAGAGCAAACGCCCGCTGGCCGCTTGCAAGTAGCTATATTGAATTGGGGAGATGTTACCGTGCTACCGGAAACACTGCCGCTGCCAGAGAAGCATGGAACAGCGCCTCACGGATGATGCCAGCACTCTTTACTCCTCTGTATTTAATAGCCAAAATGGATTACGAAACCGGTAAATTACCCGAGGCAAGGAACCTCGCCAGAAAACTGCTGGAAAAAAAGCCTAAAGTAAGAAGTTCCGAAACAGACAGCATACAAACAGAAATGGCTCAAATGGTTGAAGCAATCAATTAGGCCCTGAGATAGATAATTTTAAATCAATAAAAAAAATCACTTCTTTTTTATGAAAAAAGCAAAGAAATATTTCATTTATTCAACAATTATTGTTTTATTTACAGCATTATTTTATGCTTGTAAAGCAGACATTGAAAATGCTGTGGCTTCCATAACGGGCTCGCCAGGTAATGAAGTGGCAGCAGCTCAGGAATGGTATAATAAAGCCCGACTGGATACATTAGCGATTGGGATTGCCAGAGTAAGGTCAACTAATAAAAAAATTTCAGCCAAGCCCGATTGGGAACACGCATACAGCGTTAACTACGATGGTTATTCAGCTGTTCATACGCCTTTAAATGCAAAAGGGAGATTTAGCTTTGTAACTGCAGAAAACAAGCAAGCCTATGAGGCAACAGGTGATGAGAGATATATATGTAATTTCACACAAATGGTTGTAATCAACGAAAAGAAAGATAATAGAACGTATGCATTTTTAATGACCCTTGTACCTGATAAGGCTTATCTAGAATCAACCCACTTCGCCGCTTTTAGTTCAAACTACAGAAAATGGCAGAAAGGGTATAGTGGCTATGTGTTTTATCACACGTTGGATGGAAAATTTAATAATGGTTGGAAATTTGAGAATGGCAAAGTAACAATGAGTGCTACGCAGGTGGATGAAAATGGAGTTGACATAAGCATGGGAGCGAAGCGTAAAGTATCTTCCGGTACCATTTGCACTACACTTACACTAGATTTTTGGGAGGAGTACTGTTTTTATCAGTATGGATATACTGAACATAACGGTGTACAAAATAGTCCTAATAGTTCCAGTATTCTCCAATATTGTAGTTGGGATAAGCAAGCCTGTCTATATATGGTTGTATGTTACGACGATGGTAACAGTGCTCCTCCTACTACTTCTGGTGGCGTTCCAGGATCTACTAATGGAGGTTATGTTGCTCCCCCAACAACTTTAGACACTTATTTAACTAACGCATTGGTTTATTTGCTTTCTAAGTTAACCGGCAATATGAGTTTAATATTTCAAAATCTAATAAATTTGCAAAAAATATTTTTTGTTCCAACTACTACAGGTACTTCTGATCCTATCATCTTTAAATATTCCGATGGTACATATCAGGTAAAATTTAATTATAATCCTACCTATTTTGATAGCCAAACCTTCTTTGGACAAGAGGTAATCTGTATTCATGAAATGTATCATATATACAGGGAAACTAATCCAAGCAATATCGGTACAGATAACGATATTGATCATAGTTACATGATTTCAGACCCTCAATATTTAGCGTGGCTAAAAGAAGCTTTTCCCGGTTGTTCGGATAGTTTTTATAACGACCTAAGGTATGCCGGTACAATTGGAACGCCGGCATTTTATAATTTACCACAAGCAGAACAGGCTCGTCTAATAAAATTTTTCGAAGATAACAATATTCCTCATTAATAATAAACTAAGTAAATTAGAGTATGAAAAAAACAACATTAATTGTCACGTTGATCTTTTGTCTGAGTATTGTACTGAGTGCACAAAACTCTACCGATCCAATTTATATAATATTAACATCTAAAACTAATGTTGAAGATGGAATTGGAAAAGTGATCAACCAAAAAAAATCTTTAGATAAAACTCCTGCAATCTTCTATTTTGTAACTGCCAGAAGTAAAAATATACATTTAATATTTAAGCATTATGATTATAACCCAACAGAATTGGCCAAGGTACGTAAGGTAAAGTCTAATGATCAAATGGGAGCTCTTGTCAAGCCTGTTTCGTTTTTGAAGACTATTACCCCTATTGACTTGGATGTGTTGTTCCCTACGTGGACTAAAGCACAAGCCGAAGCATTCAGGGATAGCCTGCAAGGGAAGAAAATATACATTATTGATAGGAGTGAAATAAAAGACAACCAAATTGAATTAGTAGAAGTTACCTGTCATAAACCGTCGTTTTAAAAAGGAGGTTGATTTAAACTAAAACCAAGCAAACCCAAGGTGGCTTTTTTCAACCACCTTGGGTTATTGAGCCAATATAAATATGAAAAAAATAACACTAATTTTTGTTGTGGTTTTTTGTATTAGCATTGTACTTAATGCACAAAATACTACCAATTCAATTTATATAATAATGACATCTAAAACTAATGCTGAAGATGGAATTGGGAGGTTTGTTCACAAAAAAGATTCTATGGATAAAACCTCTTCGATTAACTATTTTGTAACTGATAGAAGCAAAAATATACATTTAATATTTGATCATCTCAATTATGATATTGCCAAGTTGACTAAAGTCCGTAAGGTAAGGGCTAATGACCAGCAAGAAACCCTTACCAAGTCAGCTTCATTTTTGAAAACGATTACGCCTATTGACTTGGATATATTGCTTCCAAAATGGACAAGAGAACAGGCTTTAGCATTCAGGGATAGTATGCAAGGCAAAAAGATATACATAATTGATAGGAGTGAAATAAAAAACAACCAAATGGAATTGGTGGAAGTTAGATGTATTAAACCTACTTGGTAGTTTGCTAATAACAAGCCAAGGTGGTTGGATAAAAAACCACCTTGGCTTGTTGAACCAACACAAATATGAAAAAAGCAATCGTATTTATCATTATTACTTTTTTGGGGGTGAATATACTTTGCGCTCAAACATCGACAGAGCCTGTATATTTGATTTTAACGGCCAAAACAACAGACGGAGATGGCATTGTAAAAACAATTTCAAATGACAAAATATATAAAACACCGAGTATTACCTACTTCATTGATTCTCGGAGCAAGAATATACATTTGTTTTTTGAACATTACAATTTTAATACAGTTGAATTGGCAAAAATAAGAAAAGTGAAGGCAAATGATAATGATAAAAAAGAAACCCTTATGAAATCAGCTTCATTTTTGAAGACTATTACACCTATTGACTTGGATATATTGTTTCCTAAATGGACAAGGGAACAGGCTTTAGCATTCAGGGATAGCCTGCAAGGCAAGAAAATATACATTATTGATCGCAGTGAAACAAAAGATAACCAGATTGAATTAGTAGAAGTTACCTGTCATAAACCTTCTTGGTAGTTTGCTAATAAAAGCCAAGGTGGTTTTTATCCAACCACCTTGGCTTGCTGAACCAACACACAGCTCCCGCGCGAATTTTTCGCGTGGGAGTATAACCAATAAGCGATATTTAAAACATTTACTCCTATAAGGCTACTAAGTAATAAGAAATACAATTGTCAATAAACATGAAAAAAAAACTACTTCTGATAGTGTTCATTTCATTTTACATTACAAATGCATATAGTCAACAAAGTTTTAACGGCAGTTGGAAATGGTCTAACTCTAATTCAGAGTTTAGTATTACCATTAACCAGCAAAGTAACACAATTACAGGCAGTCATTGTTCAATTTTACAAAACGGGTTAAAAGTCGATTGTGCTGATTCTAATGAAACGACTTTGAATGGAACAATTCAAGGAGATTCTTTAGTTGTTAATTTTAAAAGTGCTTTCAGTATGACAGTAGGAATTGCGGTTATAAAGAAGTTGAATGATACAAGTATTCAGTGGGAAATCGTTCAAAAACCTAATCGTGAGTTTTATATTCCTAGTTTAGTCATAATGACAAAGCAGTAATTTCGATATGATAATATCTCTATTCTATCTAAATATTATGTTGATCTTAGTTAGACTGAGTGATATTGACTGAATTTATTTTAATTCAGGTGGAAGTGTTTATGGTAAAGCATCCTGTTTTCATTTTAAATAATAAATTGAAACAGGATGGCTTTACTCTTTGCAAGCACGTAGCATGATTTAGTTGTTTTTTAGATCATCAAATAAAAGCAGTTCGTTATTGTTCTGCCAGATATTAGGCAGACTTGCAAGTGAAAAGTAGTGGATTCCGGTCTTTAGATAAAGGCTGGAATCCACACTAATTCAATTTGGAATATTGACCTTTGAGCAATGCCCATAATCATGAAAAAAACAATTATTTTAGCAATTACTTTTTTGTGCGTATTTGCACAAACATCTTTGAGTCAGAAACCTTATCGCTCTTTTAAAGAGTGCAGTAATGATACCATAAAATATCTGAAATATAATTTTTTGGAAAGAGGTGATAACAGCCTATACAAGGGTAAAACTTTTGCACAATTGATGTCCAATGTGGAAATTAAACCTATTAATTTCTGGCTTGTTTCAAATGAAGATCCAAGTAACGATATCTCGGTAGTCACAGGAATAGAGTTATTTTTTACATCCTCAACTGGCAATAAAGCCAGAAGCCATCCATTAAAGGATCAATATATCAGAATATATTGGGAAACACCGATTTTACAAAGGAGTATAGAAACAAAGACAAAGGCCAGATTATCGCCACCGGTAAAAGGGCAAAAGAAATATGAATCAGCCTCAGAGTTTTTTAGTGTTTATCCTCCGGGATTGTGGATTCCAGAATTTTATGATTATTTCAAAGATCAAAAAATTAAAGCGATTTATTATTGTCCTGCCAGGTATTAAGCAGACTTGCAAGTGAAAAGTAGTGAGTTTTGGGCTTTGAATTCTGAAACTCACTACTTGATAAAATACCTCTAATCATGAAAAAATCAATTATTTTAGCAATCACTTTTTTGTGCGTATTTGCACAAACTTCCTTTAGTCAGAGACCCTATCGCTCTTTTAGAGAGTGCAGTAATGATACCATAAAATACCTGAAATATAATTTTTTGGAAAGGGGTGATAACAGCCTATACAAGGGTAAAACTTTTGCACAATTGATGTCCGATGTGGAAATAAAACCTATTAGTTTATGGATTTCTGGAAGTTATGATCCAAGAACAGATATCTCGTTAGTCACAGGAATAGGGTTGTATTTTACATCCTCAACTGGCAATAAAGCCAGAAGCAATCCATTGAGAGATCAATACATCGAAATATACTGGGAAACACCTATTTTACATAGTAGTACAGCAACAAAGACAAAGGCCAGATTATCGCCACCTGTAAAAGGGCAAAAGAAATATGAATCAGCCTCAGAGTTTTTTAGTGTTTATACTCTAGGATTGTGGATTCCAGAATTTTATGAGTATTTCAAAGATCAAAAAATTAAAGCGGTTTCTTATTGCCCTGCCAGGTATTAGGCAGACTTGCAAGTGAAAAGTAGTGGATTCCTGTCTTTAGATAAAGGCTGGAATCCATATTTAGCAGCTCAGGAATGGTACAACAGTAGAAGACATGATTTATTAAACAAAAAGGTTATTAATGCAGAAACTTGTTTTCCATAAAAGATACAGAATAATTTTACTTTTGATTATTGGAGGAATAGCAATCTATTTTTTCACTCCGGATTTCACATCCTATCCAAAATCTTTAGATGCTGCTTTCCAGAAAGCCGGTAAAAATCAATTGGAACTAAAAAAAGTCATTCGTCACTATTCGTGGTTCCCCTCCGACTCGTTGAAACGAAAAGCAGCCATTTTCCTGATAGAGAATATGGACATATATGTTTCTTATCAAAGTGATCAGTGGGAAAAGTTTCAGGTAGAATTGGACAAGCTGTTTAAAAAAGAGCATGAAGAATCGAAATTGACACAAGGGTTTGATAGCATATCTAAGAAATATGATTTATCGGACGTTACCTATTTATCGGACTTAGAGACGATTAAAGCCCGATTTTTAATACGAAGCATTGATTATGCTTTCGAGAAATGGAAAACACCGTATGCAAAGCATCTTACATTTGATGAATTTTGCGAATACCTCCTGCCTTACAGAGCAGGGAATGAACCATTAGAGAACTGGCAGGCGTTGTTTAACGAGCACTACATTCCCGAAGTTTTTTCACTGATAAAAAAACCAATAGATTCAATCACAGCTGAAGATCTCTGCAAAGCTCTAAGGGTATTGAAAGATGGTTATTTACATACCCCACCACAAGTTGTGCCTGATTTTAATGTTCACTTATTGCTGACAGCAAGGGCAACAGCTTGCCGACAATATTGTTCAAAAATAAGCCTTGCTGCCCGATGCATTGGAGTACCGGTAGTATTGGATTATACTCCCCAATGGGCTACCCGAAGTATGGGTCATGAATGGAATTCCTTAATCACCAAGAATGGAAAACCCTTGAATTTTGGGATTAAAGATAAGTGTGAACTTGGAAAACATGTCGAATTAATTCCGGATAGAATTCCCCCAAAAGTATATCGTAGAACTTTTGGGAAGCAAAAAGAAAGCCTGTCGATGATTCACGGCCAGGAAGAAATTCCTTCGACGTTTGCAACACCCTGTATGAAAGATGTGACTAAAGATTACTATCAGACAGTGGATGTGCCTGTGACATTTAATTTTAATCCACCTGACCATCATCAGTTTGCCTACCTTGCTGTTTTTAATAATCGGGATTGGATTCCCGTGTGTTGGACGAAAATCGCCAACGGGAAAGCAGTATTTAAAAATCTACATAAAGGTATTCTCTGTTTGCCGGGTTATTATTCTGACCAGAATTTTATGCCTTCGGCAGACCCGATTATTATTGATAGCTTAGGAAAAATATCGAAAATTATCCCTGATTTAAATAAGAAGCAAACGCTCGTACTGAATAGGAAGTATCAAAACAGCCTGTTGAATGAGTATGGCAGAGAAGTGGTCGGTGGTAAATTTCAAGTATCAAACGATTCTGATTTTGTTCACGTTGTTGATTTATATACCATAAAACAAGAGCCCGAAGCAAGCTACCAGATAGTAAATATAAAGCAATCCAAGAGATATAAATATTTCAGATACACAGCATCCAGAAGATCACGCTGTAATATGGCAGAAATAGAATTATATGAACCGAAGTCCAATTCTAAACTTGTAGGTAAAATCACTGGGGGATGTCTTACAAAGTCTGATTTGGAAGTGATAGATGATTATTTGTTATTAAAAGTTCCATTCTATATTCGAAGAGTATCACATAAAAGCGCAAATTATCAATTCGTTACCTTCCCGGCATTGAGTGCGCCTTCAACTTTAAAACTACCCTTCCTCCAACAAACTATCGATAACATAGCACTAAATAAAACTTATCAGTCCGAATTGAAAAGAAAGCAGCTAAACAAAATAACAAGCAACCATCCTGTTTTGCCGGATTCATGCTCTGCTAATGCTTTTGATGGTGATGTACTTACACGTTATTGTTGGGAGGATAAAGAATACAAGTGGGCTAAAGAATACGTGTGGGCTGGGATGGAATTTGATTCACCTAAACAAATTGATAAAATTGTATATTTAATCAGGAACGATGATAACTGTATTAGAGATGGAGAATTATATGAGCTTTTTTATTGGAATAACAAATGGGTGTCGTTGGGTCAACAAACGGGGTCAAGCAAAACATATAAGTTGACTTACAAGAATGTACCAACACATGCACTTTTCCTATTACGCAATTTGACCAAAGGTGTTGAAGAGAGAATTTTCACTTACGAAAATGGAAAACAGGTATGGTGGTAAAATCAGGGTAATGTATCAGATGTGTTGATGACAAAATAATTACAAATAATAAAAGCAGGTGAAAACACCTGCTTCTGTTATTTTTAATGGGCTTAAAAGCTAATGCTCCGTTCGGTGTAGCGATATTGGCAAATAATTTCAGATTTCTATCAGCAAGATTTGATTTGCCTTCTTTGACGAAGCCTACAGGTTCAAAACCCCGCGCAAGGCTTTGTAGCCGGCCAGGCTGGTTTTGATTTGCTGTCCGGTTTTAAGTGTGAGCAGCTGATTTTGTTTTTCATACAGCTCTATGCGCGAAATCATTTCTACATTTACAATGACCGAACGATGCACCCTTACAAACTGGTTTTCGGGCAGATGCTCTTCAAAGTATTTCATGGTTTGCTCTTTCAGGTACTTTCCCTGGCTGGTAAATATCTGAACATAATCGCCGTCGGCTTGCATGTAAATAATATCTGGAATAAGCACCACATGAATTTTTGTCCCCGATTTTACAGCTATACGTTCCAGTAGCTCAGGTTCGGCCGATTTTTGTGGTTTTGCCTCTTCAATCACCGAAGGCGTTTCGGCAGAAATTTCATTTTCTGTATCGAGCTGCTGAGACATTTCTCTGAAATGCTTTATGATGAGCAAATAAATGAGCAACCCTATTAAAGCCCGCAAAGGAAGTACAGGGATGAATGCAGAAGCTACTTTCTCACCCCAAAAACCGTAAAACAAGCCATAACCCGAACCAAGCCAGATGGCAATAATAAGTACTGCCAACGTAACATGATTAATAAGCCTCTGATATATACTTAATACAGCATAATTTCCATACCGCACAGTGCTCCAGAGAAGTATTCCAAGCAAGCCCAAAATGAGCGCATGCACTACTCCATCAAGCATAAGTATCCATAATGGAAGCGCCACGATAGGATACAAAACGAACGTTTGTAGTATCGCGTACAGCACCCAAATAAGCGTATATCGGATTTTTTCTGAGGTATTTTCTAAAAATGGATAAAGCATTATATAGTGAAGTTACCAATAAACTGTTTCTATACACTCTGAAACCGTTTATCGTTGATATTTAATGATTAGTTTCTTAACTCTCCACCACCAAACACGCATGAACCTACTATAATTAATTTTCTGGTAGTATCAAGCGGTTCTTTTGGCATCCTGTTATCCTGAAATCCGCCAAAAACTGCATCTAAATGGGTTTCTACAAACCAGTCAGTTGGAACATAAATCGTTATTCCACCAAATACAGCATTCACTTCTAAAACAGTTTCACCAACCGGCAAATTAGTTCTGCGTAAATCCAGTGTAATTCCACCAAATACAGCATTCAGTTCACCTCCTTTAAATTCCGGATCAAGTACAATATGGTCACCACTGCCAAAAACACTGTTCTTGGAAAAGCCATCCTTAGAAGCTTCCCATTTATGACGACCTCCTCCGTAATCGTTACGTGCATTCCGGTAATGATGGTGATGATGGCCATGCGACCACTCATCGTTCCATCTTTCAGACAGAAACCGGGGACCTAAAATACGTTGCAGTATTATCACAGTTCCGACAGCAATCAGTATCAACGGCCAGAAGTTCTGCTGAAAGTTGACATCCAATGCCGGAAAAACCTTGGGTAAAATAAAAAAACCTCCCACAAACAGAAAAATTACCCCCGAAATAAATTTGCGCTTGAACAGATGCACAACTCCGATAAATATCAGCAACATTTGCCAGGAAATAATAATGTTTTTCAGTGGGAAAGGAATTAATCCAAAGTTCGACCCAAGGTACACAATACCAATAATCATAAGAGCCAGGCCAAAACCAAGACCTCTTGTATAGCCTGAACGAAACGAATTTTTTACTTCATTATCCATAATATAATATTTTACTTTAAAATTTACGGTGCAAAGATACTGGCATATATAAGCATCAAACAAACAAAAATCGACGAATGAGCCAATATTCACCGACGAAGGTATGAAATTTCATCTATAAAAATACCCTAATGACTATGAAAAAGCACATTAGGGTAATTTTAAAACAAGGAATATCAGCTTTATTTCTTCAATAAATCTCTGATTTCTGTAAGCAATTGTTCTTCTTTACTAGGTTCTGCCGGAGCAGGAGCTTCTTCTTTCTTTTTTGAAAGAGTATTCATACCTTTTACAAATAAAAAGATACAAAAGGCTACAATCAGAAAATCAAAAGTAACTTGTAAGAAGTTTCCGTAATTCATGGTAACCGGTGCTTTGGTAACTCCGCCGACTACTTCAGCAGGCTTCATCACCCATTTTAAATCCACGAAATTAACACCTCCTACGAGTAATCCTATCGGAGGCATAATAACATCTGCAACCAATGACGCAATGATTTTTCCAAATGCGCCTCCAATGATAACACCGACTGCTAAATCAATTACGTTACCACGCATTGCAAAATCCTTAAATTCCTTCAGTAAAGCCATAAAATTAAGTTTAAAATGTGATTGTATTAATAAGTGAGTACGTTGCAAAGGTAAAAATTATTATTGCAACGACAAGTAATCAGCACTTTATCTGTACTTTGAGTAGAAATATTTTTTGAGAAAATTATTTATTTACCTTATTTCCAGAATTATATTTATTCCATCTTGTAATCATCCAAAACAAAAACTGTAAACTAAAGACTATCAAAAGATACATTTTATAAATTTGAAATGACTTATTCTTTTATAATTGACAAAAAAATGCTACTTTTGCGGTCAAATTATCAAACTATAAAATTCAAAGAATATGGTAAATTACAAAGAACTTGGATTGGTCAATACTAATGACTTATTCAAGAAAGCAATTGAAGGAAAGTATGCTATTCCTGCTTTCAATTTCAACAATATGGAACAATTGCAGGCTATCATTGCTGCTTGTGTTGAAACTAAATCGCCTGTTATTCTTCAGGTATCAAGTGGTGCACGTAAGTATGCAAATCAAACATTGCTTCGCTACATGGCACAGGGAGCTGTTGAATATGCAAAAGAGTTAGGGCTAAACATCCCAGTAGTATTGCACTTAGACCATGGTGATACTTTTGAGCTTTGCAAAGATTGCATCGATTCAGGTTTTTCTTCAGTTATGATTGATGGTTCACACCATTCTTACGAAGACAATATTGCTTTGACTAAAAAAGTAGTTGAATACGCACACGCTCACGGCGTAAGCGTTGAAGGTGAACTTGGAGTATTGGCAGGAGTTGAGGATGATGTAGTGGCAGAACACCATACATATACTCAACCTGAAGAAGTTATTGATTTCGTAACACGTACTGGCGTTGATTCGTTAGCAATTTCAATCGGAACTTCACACGGTGCAAACAAATTCACTCCAGCTCAATGCACCCGCGATGCAAACGGTATTTTGGTTCCACCACCATTGCGTTTTGACATTTTGGAAGAAATTGAAAAACAAATCCCAGGTTTTCCTATTGTTTTACACGGTTCTTCTTCTGTTCCTCAAGAATATGTAGCTACCATCAATAAATACGGTGGAGCACTGAAAGATTCAATCGGTATTCCTGAAGAGCAATTGCGTCGCGCAGCCGCTTCTGCTGTTTGTAAAATCAATATCGATTCAGATGGTCGTTTGGCAATGACTGCTGCTGTTCGCGAAGTTTTGGCTACAAAACCGGGCGAATTCGACCCACGCAAATATCTTGGACCAGCACGCGATGAATTGAAAAAACTTTATTCTCACAAAACAGTTAACGTTTTGGGTAGTGCAGGTAAAGCGTAATTCAATTCACAATTATCAGTTTGATAATTGACAATGAAATATAAAGCGGTCGTTTCTTAACTGAGACGACCGCTACTTTTTTAGGGCTTCAAAAAAACACTCTAAACCCTAGACTATCTGTCCTTGATTAAAAAAACTGTATATTTGCATCAGAAAAATCTATATCTAAAAGTATATGGTATCTGCTTATTCAAATAAAAATTAATTTATAAGGTATATGAAGAAAATATTTATTGCAATTTTTAGTTTCTCTCTTATCATTTCAGCACTTAATGCGCAAACTCCCGCAGAGGCGAAAGAGACGTTTAAATATCCTGAAAGCAGCGCGCTACCTAAGCCGTATCATCCGGAGGAAAATGCTCAGAAAAAATTGAATGAACTGATAAAACAAGCCGGGACGAGTCATAAAAATATCTTTATTCAGTGTGGAGGTAACTGGTGTAGCTGGTGTTTACGTTTCAATTACTTTGTTCACAATCAGGCTGAACTAAAAAGTATTTTGGATAAGAACTATCTTTATTATCACCTGAATTACTCTCCCGAAAATAAAAATGAAGCTATTTTTAGTAAGTATGTCGCAAAAAATAGCAGTTATGGTTATCCTTTCTTTATAATCCTATCGGATAAAGGGGAACTACTTTGTGTACAGGAAAGTGGTATACTTGAAGCCGGCAAAGGATACAATCCGGACAAAGTGAAGGAGTTTTTACTCAAATGGATTCCTGCAAATCGCAGTAAATAAATTTCGCTCCTCCACGTTATTTTAATGCATAGAAAGTAGGATAATAAGAAGTATTTCTGAGTCAAGTGATTTGGTTTGCCACGCAAAAGGAGTCGTGCAGCAATCAAAAAGTTAAAGCAAATATACAATTAAATATATGAATCGTCGTCTTTTAAGTTTTTCATTCATTGTGGTTTTACTGTCAGTTTTATATTCATGTAAAACAGACAACAAAATGGGATCATCAGTGCCTCAAAAGCAATATGTGTATCTGACTTTTGATGATGGCCCGTTGGATGGTAGTCAGAATATTGACAGTATTATTTTGGCAGAAAAGATAAAAATAAGCGTGTTTTTAATCGGTTCGGAAGTTGATGGAGACCGTGATATGGAGACTTACTTTAAGTATTACGAAGAGAATCCTTACATCGATGAGTACAATCATAGTTTTACCCATGGCAACGATCAATATAATCTGTTTTACAGCAATCCTCATAAAGCTACCGAGGATTTTCTGAAGAATCAGAAATTCCTGAAAATTCAATATAAGATTATACGTATGCCGGCCTGCAATACCTGGCGATTTAATAACAGGAAACAGGATGATTGTGAAATTAACGCAGTGGCCACAGCTGACAGTCTGGCTGCAAGAGGATTTAAGGTTTATGGTTGGGATGTAGAGTGGCAACATCACGAAGAAGACGGTACTCCGGTGCAAAGTGTTGATGAAATGTACCGACAGATTATGGAACTGCTGAATACAAATAAAACGTTTACAAAAAACAATATCGTTATTCTGCTACACGATGAAATGTTTCAGCGGCGCTGGGAAGAAACTGATTTAAAACTCCTGATTGATCGGTTGCGCAAGGATAAAAACATCGTTTTTGAACAAATGCGTTTCTATCCACAGGATTAACAAACCCAGCATATTGCTTCAAATGCAACGGTGAGCTGCACCTTTTGAGACACAGATGCCAGATTCCGGTTTAGCGGAAACAACGAACTATTCTTCTGATAATCAAAATAATTCAACAAAGAATAAGCGGTCGTTTCTATTATGAAACGACCGCTTTTATATTCTAAGAAATTGAAAATTAATTGTCAACTGTCCAATTTATTATATGCTATTGATCGCATTTAAGTCCTCGAAAGCAACCTGCAAGCGGGCAATCAGCGATTCTTCGCCTTTGCGTAACCACACGCGGGGATCGTAGAATTTCTTGTTCGGTTTTTCGGCTCCTTCAGGATTTCCTATCTGACCCTGCAAGTACTCACGGTTTTTTGCCTCAAAGCCACGAACACCATCCCAGAATGCCCACTGAGTATCTGTATCGATATTCATTTTCACCACACCATAGCCGATTGCTTCGCGAATTTCTTCGTGAGTTGAACCCGATCCTCCGTGGAATACAAAGCTTACAGGGTGAGATTCAGATAAACCGTCCTTGGCTTTGATATAATCCTGAGAGTTTTTGAGAATGATCGGCATCAATTTCACGTTACCCGGCTTGTACACACCGTGTACATTACCAAACGAGGCTGCAATGGTGAAATTAGGGGATATTTTGCTCAATTCTTTGTAGGCATAATAGACATCTTCGGGTTGCGTATAAAGTAAACTATTGTCAACACCACTGTTGTCAACACCATCTTCTTCACCACCAGTGATACCCAGTTCTATTTCCAGCGTCATACCCATTTTGCTCATGCGGGCAAGGTATTTTTTGCTGATTTCAATGTTTTCTTCGAGTGGCTCTTCCGATAAGTCGAGCATGTGCGAACTGAAAAGTGGTTTTCCGGTTTCAGCAAAGTTCTTTTCACTGGCATCAAGCAAGCCGTCAATCCAGGGAAGGAGTTTTTTAGCAGCATGGTCTGTGTGAAGCACCACACGTACACCATAAGCTTCGGCCAAGGTATGAATATGCTTTGCTCCGGCTATGGCACCTAAAACAGCAGCCTCGTGTCCCTCCAGCTTTAATCCTTTACCGGCATTAAAAGCTGCTCCACCGTTGGAGAACTGAATCATAATAGGAGCGTTAGTTACTTTTGCAGCTTCGAGCACAGCGTTCACAGTAGAAGAACCTACCACATTAACAGCCGGAATAGCAAAACCATTCTCTTTGGCTACCTTAAATACAAATTGAAGATCAGCTCCGGTTACTACACCCGGTTTAACTGCATCTGAAATTTTACCCATAATTATATTTTTAAATAGTTTTAAAACATTAAACTTATAATATAACAACCAGACTTTGAAAAAGTTGATTTAAAAATACATTATAGGCTGTATTATTTGAGGTGAAGTGAGGCTAAACTCAATTAATCAAAATCTATTTAGTGAGCCAGCTCTTCGGATAAGAAATGTTCCAGTTGTTCCGGCTTTACATTCACCGTCAACTGTCCGTTTATTGCCCAGGAAATATGCCCGGTTTCTTCGGAAATGATTATGGCAATAGCGTCAGAATGTTCGGTGATTCCTAAAGCCGCTCGGTGACGTAGCCCCATCCGTTTAGGGATAGACTGATTTTTGGAAATAGGTAAGATGCAAGCCGCAGCTTTAAGTTTTCGGTCAGACACAATGAGTGCACCATCATGCAACGGGCTGTTCTTAAAGAATATATTCTCTATTAAGCGGGAATTAATCGTGGCATTAATCTGCTCACCTGAATGTGCGTAAAAATCCAGACTATTTTCTCTTGTTAACACTATCAGTCCTCCTGTAGAGCTCTTTGCCAGGTTACGGCAAGCGAGTACAATCTGCACCAGCACGAAATCCGTCTTTTCTTTTTCATTTGAATTATTTCCAAAGAAACGTTTGAAAATTCGGAAAATACTTCCTTTTCGTTTGGATCCTATGCGTAAAAAGAATCTTCTTATTTCATCCTGAAAAAGGACAATAAGAGCGAAGGCTCCCACACTTACCACACGGTCGAAAATACCGCCCAAAAGTTCCATTTTGAAGATATAAGACACCAGAAACCAACAAATAATAAAGGCTAAAATACCAATAAAAATATTCACTGCCCCCGTACGCTTGAGCAGCTTAAATGTTTGGTAAAGCAGAATAGCTACCAAAAAAATATCAACAATATCTTTAAATCCTATTTGAAAACCCATAACAAATGATTACTCGTTTTATCAATCCGGTTTACTCCAATCTATTTTGTTTCAATGTACTTTTTATATATTTCTACTGTTTGGCAGGCTTCTTTCACATCATGAACCCTTAGTATCGATGCGCCACCAACCAGTGCCAACATATTGGCTGCTGTTGTCGCATTTAATGCTTCCGAAGCATCTATACCCAGCAATTTGCTCAACATAGATTTTCGCGAAACGCCGGCAAGTATCGGAACATTCAATTGCTTTAAATAAGTCAGTTTGCTAAGTAACGTATAATTTTGATCCAGGTCTTTGGCAAACCCGAACCCCGGATCGACCACCACATCGTTTACTCCCAGCAAGCGCAATTGAGCCAGTTTTTTTTCCAAAAAATGAAGAACTTCCGATACAATGTCATCATAAAGCGTCAGCGATTGCATAGACTGCGGATTCCCGCGCATATGCATTAGTACGTAAGCTACCTGTAGATCTGCAATAGTTTCAAACATAAGATCATCCAGCGTGCCACCGCTTACATCATTGATCATGGCTACCCGATAGTTAGTCACCATGTGCCTTGCAACTCCCGATCTGAAAGTATCGACCGAAACAATTATATCCGGAAATTTGCTGAGAATTACATCCAACCCCTCCGATAAACGTCTGATTTCTTCTTCCTGCGAAATAAGTTCGGCGTGCGGGCGCGTGGAGTAGCCCCCAATATCAATCATTTTAGCTCCATCAGAAATCATTTTTTCGACAGCATGCAAAATCGACTTATCGCTTGCAAACCTGCTTCCTTTGTAAAAAGAATCCGGAGTCACATTGACGATTCCCATAACAACGGGCACTGATAAGTCAACCAACCGATGATTTAAATTAACTTGCAAAGGGAAATTGCTCATTTTTCGTGGAAAAAACTTACAAATTATAAGTGGTTTATATATTTACAAAAGTAAGAAATAATAGCGAGAGTATTGTAAGAATGAAAAAAAATAGAAATTTTTAAAGAAATGTATACGTTTTTTGTAGAAATCAAGTTATTAAGATGAGTTTTTTTAAAAGAATGCACGAAAAAAAAATACTCAATATCTATTTACCAAAAAAAAATACTATTTTTGCACGATAGTTTAATAAATCAAACTTTCTTTAATATATCACACGTTTTATGAAATTGAAAACCATAGCTAAATTAGCAACATTATCTTTAGCAATAACCTTGGTTGGATGCGTAAGTAAATCAACAAATAATGGTTATTCACGTGTAACAGGATGGAAGTACAATGACAAGACCGGTACCGGTTTATCTGTTAAGAAGAGCTATACCGGACGCATACCTGCCGGCATGGTTGCTATTGAAGGAGGTTCGTTTACCATGGGGGAAAAAGGTGAGTTCCTGACTGCTCCACGCGACAATAAGCCACGTAGAATTACAGTAAGTTCATTTTACATGGATCAATATGAAATCAGAAACATTGACTGGCGCGAATATACAACCTGGATGAAAATAGTATTTGGACATGCAGCTCCAAAGCTTGTACAGGACGCTCAACCCGACTTCAAAATATGGCGTGAAGAATTGGCATATAATGAACCATATCTGGAAAACTACTTTACACATCCTGCTTATGATCAATATCCGATAGTAGGTGTAACCTGGAAACAAGCAATGGATTATTGTACATGGCGTACTGACCGCGTGAATGAAAAAGCATTAATTGATGCCGGTATTATTACAGCTCCTAATTTCACAAAACTGGAAAAAGAAACTGACCTTGAGACACTTTCAAACAAATTTGTTTTCAATACTCAGAAATATTTATTACAACCCGACTACCAACCAACGAACGGCAAGAATCCGAAAAAAGACTTGTTCGGCAAGAACAGAAAAGTAGATATGACCGACGGTATACTTTTCTCTGAATTCCGTCTTCCTACAGAAGCTGAATGGGAATTTGCAGCTTATGCTATCAAATCCAGCAATAAAAACGGAATGGTATCCGAAGGAAAACTTTATCCATGGTCTGGTGCTCAGGTTCGTAACCCAACTAAAAAACAATTGGGACAAATGCAGGCAAACTTCGTGAGAGGTAAAGGTGATATGATGGGTACTTCAGGAACACTCAATGATAAAGCAACTATCACATGTCCGGTTGACTGGTATTTCCCTAACGACTTTGGATTGTATAACATGGCAGGTAACGTAAATGAGTGGGTATTGGATGTATATCGCTCAACCACCACCGATGATATTGCAGAATACAACTCATTTAGAGGTAACGTGTATTTGACTCCAATTGCTACCGGTGTGGATGAAATTGGAAATAAAACTTATAAAATTGACTCACTTGGACGCATTGCGACTGAAGTTGCAAAAGGCGATGATGTTCGTAACTTTAAAGACGGTGATGCTACTTCTCAGATTGATTTTACTATGAACGACTCAACTGGTTTGGCAAGTTTAAAAAGCGATATAAAAATTGACCCTACTGATGTTTTACGTCCGTCTATTTCAATCAAAACTCGTGTATACAAAGGTGGTTCATGGAAAGACCGTGTATATTGGTTAAACCCTTCTACCCGTCGTTATCTGGATGAAGACAAATGTAGAAATGACTTAGGCTTCCGTTGTGCAATGAGCATGATTGGCGATGCTAAAAAATAAAACAAAATGACCGAAAGGTTTTACAAAGCACCACTTCTATTTGAAATGGTGCTTTTTTGTTTTTATTCAGGTTGACATTCCAATGGAAATTAGTACTTTTGTACTCTCAAAAAATCAATTAATAATTCAGAAAAATCTCTATAAAAGAAACATTATGAGCAGAACGGTCATTGTTGATGCACTTAAACGTACAGATGTTGGTGCCGAAGTTAACATTAAAGGATGGGTTCGAACCCGCCGTGGAAATAAAAATGTAAGTTTCATTGCGTTGAACGATGGTTCGACCATCAATAATATACAAGTTGTAGCTGATAATGAAAAATTTGGGGATGAGTTCCTCAAACCTATTACCACTGGTGCGTGTATTAGCGTAACCGGCAAACTGGTAGAGTCGCTGGGGCAAGGACAACATGTAGAGATTCAAGCCGAAAAAATCGAAATATACGGTATTGCCGATCCTGAAAGCTATCCTTTGCAAAAGAAAGGACACACAATGGAATTTTTACGTGAAATAGCGCACCTGCGTCCACGTACCAATACATTCGGAGCTATTTTTCGTGTTCGTCATAACATGGCTATGGCTATCCACACTTTCTTTCACGAGCGTGGTTTCTTCTATTTTCATACACCCATTATTACAGCTTCGGATTGCGAAGGTGCCGGACAGATGTTTCAGGTAACCACCATGAACCTGTACGACCTGAAAAAAGACGAAACAGGACAGATAGACTACAGCAACGATTTCTTTGGTAAGCAAGCCAGCTTAACCGTATCCGGTCAGCTCGAAGGCGAATTGGCTGCTATGTCAATGGGAGCCATTTATACCTTTGGACCTACTTTCCGTGCTGAAAATTCAAACACACCACGTCACTTGTCTGAGTTCTGGATGATTGAACCTGAAGTTGCTTTCAATGAAATTGCAGACAATATGCAACTGGCTCAGGATTTTATTCAATATTGTGTAAAATGGGCTATTGATAACTGTAAAGACGATTTAGATTTTCTTTGCAACATGTACGACAAAGAATTGCTGGAGCGATTGAACTTTGTGGTAAACAACGATTTCGAACGCGTAACATACACGAAAGGTGTGGAAATTCTGGAAGCTGCCGTTGCAAAAGGACAAAAATTCGAATTCCCTGTTAGCTGGGGAACGGATTTACAATCGGAACACGAACGCTATCTGGTAGAACAGCATTATAAAAAACCGGTTATCTTGACCGATTATCCTAAAGAAATCAAATCGTTTTATATGAAACAAAACGATGATGGAAAAACCGTACGTGCCATGGATGTTTTGTTCCCTAAAATCGGTGAAATCATTGGTGGATCGCAACGTGAGGAAGACTATGAGAAGCTTAAAACACGGGCCGATGAAATGGGCGTACCAACGAAAGACATTTGGTGGTATCTTGAAACCCGTAAATTCGGAACTGCGCCTCACTCCGGGTTCGGACTTGGATTTGAACGCCTGTTATTGTTCGTTACCGGCATGTCGAATATACGCGATGTGATTCCTTTTCCACGCACACCGAACAATGCCGAGTTCTAATTTGTTATTTCAACCGACCATTATTTTACGATAATTTTCGGAATGAGAGATGGCTGCTTGTTTGACGTATTTCCAACTACCTACAACTTGGTTGTTACGGAATGTCAGACAAGCAACTTTAATAGAAAGTTGTCAGGTTGAATAAAAATACAACCCAAACGGCATAATAAACCAGAAATACGACAAATATGCATATATCGGTTAAACATATTGCATATTTACAGAATAATGCATACTTTTGTGTTCACCTTTAATAAAATTAACAATAACTATATAACGAAATGGACAAAACGAAAACAACCGAATTGGATAATGTAGTTGTACGTTTTTCCGGAGACTCAGGCGATGGCATGCAGCTCACGGGAACGCTTTTTTCCAATCTTTCGGCCATTTTAGGAAACGAGATTTCAACATTCCCTGATTTTCCTTCCGAAATCAGAGCTCCGCAAGGTACAGTGGGAGGTGTTTCAGGATTTCAGGTACATTTAGGATCAAGTAAAATTTATACCCCGGGCGACGATCCGGATGTATTGGTGGTAATGAACCCCGCTGCACTGAAGGTTAATGCAAAATCCATAAAGAAAGGCGGAATTATCATCTTTGATTCTGATACATTTAATAAATCGGGTTTTGATAAAGCTGGATTTACAACAGAAAATCCGTTTGGAGAACTGTCCATTTCAGACACAATACAATTGATTCCGGCAGCACTTTCTACGCTGACTCAAAGCAGCCTTGAAACTTTTGGATTTGACAATAAAACAGTGTTACGCAGTAAAAACATGTTTGCGCTTGGTTTGATTTGCTGGTTGTTTAACCGCCCTATCGATCAGGCAATACATTTCCTGCAAAACAAATTCGGCAAAAAGCCAACCATTCTTGAAGCCAATGTAAAGGTACTTACCGACGGATTCAACTATGGTAACAACCTGCATTTGTCTATCTCAACTTATCTGATAGAGAAATCGCACGTTACACCCAAAGGAAAATATACAAGTATCAGCGGAAATAAAGCAACAGCCTGGGGTCTGATAGCAGCTGCTCAAAAATCAGGGCTGCAACTTTACCTGGGAAGCTACCCTATTACACCCGCCACCGACATTATGCACGAACTCAGCGCCCGCAAAGACATGGGAGTGAAAGTAGTACAAGCCGAAGATGAAATTGCCGGCATTACATCGGCCATAGGTGCTTCATTTGCCGGAAGTCTGGCAGTAACAAATACCTCGGGACCCGGTCTGGCTTTAAAATCGGAAGCAATTGGATTGGCTGTAATGGCGGAATTGCCATTGGTAATCATAGATGTTATGCGCGGCGGACCTTCGACCGGGATGCCAACCAAAACCGAACAAACAGACTTATTACAGGCACTCTACGGACGCAACGGCGAAAGCCCTGCAGTGGTGATAGCAGCAGGTACTCCCGACGATTGTTTCCACTATGCCTATATGGCCAGTAAAATAGCATTAGAGCACATGACTCCGGTAATTTTACTAACCGATGCTTTTATCGGAAACGGAACTTCGCTGTGGAAACTGCCTACACTGGCCGAACTGCCGAAGATAAAACTAAACTACGTGAAAGCGGATATGACCGACTACAATGTTACTTCGCGAAACGAAACGACAAAAGTGCGTTACTGGAGTGTACCGGGAATGGAAGGATTCGGACATCGTAACGGAGGATTGGAAAAAGATTATAACACAGGAGCTATTTCTACTGAAGCACTGAACCACGAAAAAATGGTAAATGCACGTCAGGCTAAAGTTGACTATATCAGTAATTCTCTGCCTGAATTAAAAGTAGAAGGCGATGAAAGTGCAGATATGCTGGTAATTGGATGGGGCGGTACATACGGGCATTTGATGACTGCTGTGAACAACCTGAATAAAGCAGGCAAAAAAATTGCGCTGGCACATTTCAACTATATCAATCCACTACCCAAGAATACGATTGAAGTAATACAGCGTTATAAAAAAGTGGTGGTATGCGAACTGAACAGTGGACAATTTGCTACTTTCCTTCGTTCGAAAGTACCCGCTGTAGAATTTTTGCAATATAATAAGGTACAGGGACAACCCTTTACGGTGGCCGAATTAGAAGATGATTTCACCGAATTGATATAGAAAAAACAGCCCCTAAAGGGGACTTAAGATTACCCGTAGAGGTGAAAATCACAGCCAATAACCCCAGTGGGATTAAACATGAAAACTAAATAATTTCTCAGATTATGGAAACTACACAATCAACAAAAATACAATATACCGCTAAGGATTTTAAGAGCGACCAGTATGTACGCTGGTGTCCTGGCTGCGGCGACTACGCTGTGCTGAATTCATTGCAGAAAGTAATGGCAGATCTCGGAGTGGCACCACATGATATTGCCGTTATCTCCGGTATCGGTTGTTCGTCACGTTTACCCTACTATACCAGCAGCTATGGTTTCCATACCATTCACGGACGTGGAGCTGCAGTAGCCACCGGTGTAAAAGTAGCCAATCCTAAACTAACCGTTTGGCAGATTACCGGCGATGGCGACTGTTTGGCTATCGGTGGAAACCATTTTATACACAGTGTACGTCGCAACGTGGATTTAAACGTGTTGCTTTTCAACAACCAGATTTACGGACTTACCAAAGGACAATATTCTCCAACAACGAAAAAAGGATTTGTTACCAAATCATCTCCTTTCGGTACGGTAGAGCGTCCGTTTCGTCCGGCAGAGCTCACATTCGGAGCCCGCGGTACTTTCTTTGCGCGACTGCTCGATGTGGATTTGAAAACGTCGCAGCAATGTATGATAGCAGCCGCCAAACACAAAGGAACTTCGGTAGTAGAATGCCTTGTTAACTGTGTGATATTCAACGATGGTGCTCACGGCTGGCTTTCGGAAAAAGAAACCCGCACCGACCGCACCATAGTGCTTGAAGATGGAAAACCAATGATTTTCGGTAAAGACCGCAACAAAGGACTGGTACTTGATGGATTCAACCTGAAAGTGGTAACTATTGGCGAAAACGGGATTACAGAAAACAATATTTTGGTTCACGACGCGACTTGCCAGGATACCACCCTACACATGAAACTGGCTATGATGGAAGGCCCCGATATGCCAATTGCACTGGGTGTTATCCGCGATGTGGAAGAAGAAACCTACGACGAAGCCGTGGAAGCTCAAATAGCCGAAGTACAAGCCAAATCGAAAATAAAAACATTCGACGAGCTGATTGCCACCTGCGAACAGTGGGAAATGTAATAATGAAAATACAAAGAAAAAAGCCGTTATCAGAATTGACTGATAACGGCTTTTTGGGTAAGTAAAATACACTGTTTTATATTTGCTTTATTGTACGACTCTGCATTTTTTCAAGTTCCTTGTCTAACATCTCGGAGTTAAAACCTGCACTTCTCCGAGCTTCAACAGCCTTTTTCTCCCAGCTTATGGCTTCATCAAATTGGTTCATTTTGTACAGCAAGTGAGCATAGGTGTCCAAAAAGGAAGAATTATCTTTATTCATCGGTTTGCATACCTCAGTATTTATTTCAATAGCACGGTTAGCCCATTTAAGCGCCTTTGCCAGTTCTTCCAGGTCGGTACTCATTTCATAATAAGTCCAGGCAATATTATTCAATTGAGATGCATATTCGCAACTCACTTTACTGAATCTTCTTACTTCGGCATTGGAAGAAACAGAAAGTTGTCTTTCCTTTACATCCCAATTCATTAAGGTATCATTGGACACTCCCATTAAAGAGTATATGAAACTCGATGATAACCTAAGATATCTTTTTGAATCTTTAATTGACTTATAAAAGTTCAATAACATCCTATTAGCATAAAATTGACCTTTATTAAAGTCTCTACCATAAGAATTCCGAATAAAATTAGATAACTCACTTGCTAAACCCTCATCCCTGTTTCGGATAGCAACTAACTCTGTAGAAGAAATTGTTTTTCTATTGATTTCTACCCGTTTGTTGTAATCTATCGTATTCCATATACTGTCAGTTGTTCGCGGACTGTTCCCGCTTTTGATTAATTTATAAACACGTGAACTTAGTGGTAATCCTTGTTCCACCACCAACCGGATAACACTTTTGTTGTAAATTGAATCAATTGGTAATTGGACAACATAATCTTCCACAGCCGAATCAATATTTCTGTCAAATTGATTGGATAACGCAATGTATTTTCGGATAAGCTCAGGCCTTTTGGTTTTTGCTCCTTTGTATTCCTTTTCGAACGCAAACAATTCATTTATCTGATCCGAAAGCTTAATGGCCTGGTCAGCCAGTTCAAGGTATTTGTATGGAGAATCGGTTGTAGCATTGAATTGCAACAGCAAATCTCCATTACTATTAAAATAAAAAGACCCCGCTTGAGATTTGAACAAAAGTGAATCTTTAGCAGAAAAGAAACTCTGCCCTTGTTTAATTTTTACAGAAATAAAATTAGCATTATATTTTTCTTTCAGCAGCGAATTAGCTAAGCTTTTTTCACCCAGTTCATCGCACTGTTGGCAGTTGCCTGAGTACCGCTGAATGAAAATTAATTTTGATTCTTTTGCGGCTTTTTTCTTCATTACTTCAAAAGAGTCGTAATTATCGAACTTAACCTGAGCGCTAACAGCGATTGAACAGGTTATAAATAACATACATAAAAGAATCTTATTCCACCCAAAAGCAATAAGGTTATTTTCTCTGATGTTTCTCATAAATAATAGATTTAATGTTATAGCACGTCTAAATCCACAATCTGTTCCCCGTTTACTGCAAACAGCTCCTATGACGTACAGATTTATGAATATCTCATATTTAACCGTTGCAAATATAATAAATTAATTTTTCAGTGCCGATCATTTCATTTCAAATATTTAAATAAAATTTTCTCTTGCCAATACAATCTCTATTAAAATAGTGTAAAGAAAAGGATTAAGATAAACCTTACATCGTTTTTTTTGTTTTAAAACCAGGTCAATGATTGAAGATTGATTACTTTTGCAAATACTAAAATTATAGCAAATATCACCTTTTTCAATCGGCAAAAACATCAGACTACACATGAAACAACTCATATTATTTATGGCACTCACTCTTTATTTATGGCACTCACTCTAACTCCATTTCTTTACGGACAATCAACCGACGACAGAGGATATATAGTCAAAGTTGGCGACGCAGCTCCCGACTTCAGCATAAAACTAACCGATGGCAAGACCGTAAAGCTATCAGACCTAAAGGGCAAAGTGGTTATGCTCCAGTTCACAGCCAGCTGGTGTAGTGTGTGCCGTCACGAGATGCCGTTTATCGAACGTGATATCTGGAAAAAACACAAAGCAAATCCAAACTTTGCGCTGGTAGCAATAGACCGCGATGAGCCGCTGGCCACTGTGCTGAAATTTGCAAAATCCATCCCCATAACCTACCCGATAGGCCTTGACCCACACGCCAATATCTTTGCGCTGTATGCCACCCGCGATGCCGGAATAACCCGCAATGTGATTGTGGATAAAACAGGAAAAATCGTGCTTCTGACCCGACTCTACAACGAAGAAGAGTTTAAGACCATGACCGAAAAAATTGACTCACTGCTCAAATAATCGTTTCCTTCAGCCAGTTATCCGGCTAGTACTCTCCAGGAAAGTGAACATTAAAACTCCCTAAATTAGCTGTTTATATAATAGATTGGCTACAAAAACTATGTCCGCCCTATTCTCGACATTTTTTTGTAATTTTGTAGCTCAAAATCTGACACACCATAGACGAAATGCGTATTTTAATTCAACGGGTTAATGAAGCTTCGGTAGAAATTGACAACAAAATAAAATCAGCCATTAACGCAGGGCTACTGATATTGGTTGGAATTGAAGAAGCTGACACCACAGAAGACTGTGAATGGTTGGCAGGAAAAGCAGTGGGATTGCGCATATTTGATGACGAAAACGGGATTATGAACCGTTCTGTAGCTGACATTGATGGTGAGATTCTTGTCGTAAGTCAGTTTACGCTCCATGCCATGACAAAAAAGGGAAATCGCCCATCGTATATCAAAGCGGCAAAGCACGAAATTGCAATTCCGCTTTACGAGCATTTTTGCCGTGAGCTGAGTTTAAAACTGGGTAAAGAAGTAAAAACAGGAACGTTTGCCGCCGATATGAAAGTGGCTCTTGTAAACAACGGGCCTGTGACAATTTGGATAGATTCAAAAAATAAAGAGTAACTTGCTTCGCAATATTACTCACTTCGTCCGCGATATTTGGTCATTTGTATTCAGCCAAATTCGTATAATAAATTATAACTAGCAAAGTTCTAATCAATGAAAAGACATATTCCGAACTTTATTACCTGTCTGAATCTTTTTTCAGGTTGTGTGGCTGTACTTTTGGCATTTAAAGGCAATTATGAGGGGGCATTTATCGCAGTTTTACTTTCTGCTGTTTTCGACTTTCTAGATGGACTGGGTGCACGATTATTGAAATCGTATTCTCAAATGGGAAAAGAACTTGATTCATTGGCCGATGTTATCAGTTTTGGCATGGCACCGGGGGCTATCCTATTTTCGCTTATGACCGAAATGCAGATTAATGAGTGGTTTCCCTATCTGGCATTTTTGATCCCGGTCTTTTCGGCCTTACGCTTAGCAAAATTTAATGTAGACACCCGACAAACTACCTCATTTCTGGGGCTTCCCGTTCCGGCAAATGCCATTTTCTGGGGCGGAATTGTTTATTCTTTCTCATCATGGATAAGTAGCAATGTTGCAATATTAGTTATTCTTATTGCTGTTTTTTGCTACCTTCTCATATCAGAACTACCGATGTTCTCTCTCAAATTTAAAAATCTATCTCTCAAAGATAACCGGATACAATATCTCTTTTTGATTGTCTGCATAATTTTATTGGTAGCTTTCCAACAAAGTGCTTTCCCCATGCTAATCAGCTGGTATATAATTTTGTCGGTGCTTGTCAAGGTACTTAAGATATCAAAAGTTTAATCTCAATACAACTTTTTCTATACCGATAAACTTAAATTGATAAATAAAAGAGTACATTTGCTCTAAATCACGAACACATGTCAATCAGTATTTCACATCTAAGTAAAAAGTACGGAGAACAAACCGTTCTAAACGATATAAACTTCGAGATAGGTGAAGGCGAAGTAGTTGGTTTTTTGGGACCAAACGGTGCCGGAAAAACCACAACAATGAAGATATTGACCGGAGCACTTTCTTACTCTACCGGCTCGGTTAAGGTTTGCGGTATGGAAGTCAGCAAAAATCAATTGAAAACCAGTAGTCTGATTGGCTATTTACCTGAGCAAAATCCCTTATATACAGATATGTATGTGAAAGAGTTTTTGCTGTTTGTAGCTGAAACCTATCATTTAGGAAAAGAAAAGGAAAAACGGGTTGAAGAACTGATTGACAGCGTTGGACTACGACCTGAATTTCACAAAAAAATCGGGCAACTATCCAAAGGGTATCGCCAGCGCGTAGGACTGGCACAAGCGCTGATCCCTAACCCCAAAGTGCTGATACTGGATGAACCAACCACCGGACTTGATCCAAACCAGCTTGAAGAAATCAGAAGTCTTATCAGGCAAATAGGAAAAGACAAAACCGTATTGCTCAGCACACACATCATGCAGGAAATAAAGGCTATTTGTAATCGCGTTATCGTGATAAACAAAGCTGAAATTGTTGCCGATTATCCCGACATATCAAAAATTAATCTTTTTAATGAAGAAAACCGTCATTTTGAAGTGGAATTTGCCGAAGCTGTAAAACCTGAGAGCCTTCAAAAGCTGGAAAATATCACAGCGGTACATCCACTTTCCGAGAAACGATTTACGATAATTGCATCTACTGATATACGCGAGATTATTTTTGACTTTGCGGTAAAATCCAACAACAAAATACTGACCATCAACTCAGTTGAAAGAAGCATGGAAGATGTTTTCAGGGAACTGACAAAATAGGATTTCACGCAAAGCCGCTAAGTCGCAAAAAAAAATACAAAACCACCTGCGTATGACAGAAAATGAATTATCCAAAGTTATTGTGAATACAGCTTACCAAATTCACACTCAACTAGGACCAGGACTTTTGGAGTCAGTTTATGAGGAAATAATGTATTTTGAACTTAAAAAACAAGGTTTTCAAGTTGAGCGACAAAAAGCAATTCCAGTAATGTGGAATGGTTTAAAAATGGAAATAGGGTTTAGAGCAGATTTAATCGTTGAAAACAAAGTAATCATTGAATTGAAATCTGTAGAATCTTTAGCCCCCGTTCATTCAAAGCAATTATTAACCTATTTGAAATTGACAGATTTAAAGCTTGGGCTGCTTATAAATTATAATGAAAATCTAATAAAAGACGCTGTACATAGAATTGTAAATAACCTATAAATTTGCGTCTTTGCGTCTTTGCGAGAAAGAAAAAATGGAAGAAAACTTCGACATACGAAATAATCAAAAAGGAGAAAAAGAGTTCGAAAACGCGTTGCGTCCACTTACTTTTTCGGATTTCAGCGGACAAAATAAAATTGTCGAGAATCTGAAAATATTCGTACAAGCAGCTCGAATGCGCACCGAATCTCTTGACCATGTGTTACTGCATGGACCTCCGGGGCTAGGTAAAACCACACTTTCGAACATTATTGCCAATGAGCTGAATGTGGGCTTTAAAATCACTTCGGGTCCGGTGCTCGATAAGCCGGGCGATTTGGCAGGCTTGCTCACCAGTCTGGAAGTGAATGATGTGCTTTTTATCGACGAAATTCATCGCCTGAGTCCCATTGTGGAAGAATATTTGTATTCGGCCATGGAAGATTATCGCATTGATATCATGATTGATAAGGGACCGAGTGCACGTTCCATACAGTTAGAGCTAAATCCGTTTACACTCATAGGAGCTACCACCCGAAGCGGTTTGCTCACAGCACCACTGAGGGCTCGATTTGGTATCAATTGTCATTTTGAGTATTATGATATTGAGGTGATTACAGAAATAATCAAGCGTTCTTCGCGTCTTCTGAACGTAGAAATCGGGCACAAGGCAGCGGTGGAAATTGCCGGCAGAAGCAGGGGTACGCCGCGTATAGCCAATGCCCTACTCCGTCGGGTACGAGACTTTGCGCAAGTGAAAGGGAATGGCAGCATCGATGTGGAAATAGCTTGTTATGCGCTAGAGGCTTTGAACATTGACAAATACGGACTGGACGAAATAGACAATAAAATTCTCAATACTATCATCGATAAATTCAGTGGTGGACCGGTTGGACTAACCACCATTGCCACAGCGTTGGGCGAAGATGCGGGAACTATCGAAGAGGTTTATGAACCATTCCTGATAAAAGAAGGATTTATGAAACGTACACCACGTGGTCGTGAAGTAACAGAACTGGCATACAAGCATCTTGGCAAGGTGAAACTGGGAGAAACAGGAACACTGTTTTAAACAGAGATAAGAGGCAAGGAGTAAGAGGTGAGTAATTATAAACACTTTAATATAAACTATTTATGGCAGAATTAGTAACTATCCGAACTTTTAGCCAGTCAATCGACTTTGAAATGGCTAAATCCTACCTCGAATCTTGTGGCATTGACTGTTTTGGAAAGAATGAAATCATAAATCGGGCATACATTGATTTGGTAGATGGCGGAATACAACTTCAGGTACCCGAGGAGCAAGTTGAAGATGCAATAAAACTACTCTTTGAAAAAGGTTACCTGAAAGCCGAAGATTTTGAACCATCACCCGAAATGAAATGGATGGGGAAAATATTGAACTTTTTTAAACGAAAATAGAATTTACTTTTTGTAAATTGCAACACAAACCTTGTAACTGATTTATGGCAGAAAAACAAATGAAAAAACTGGCGAAAGAAACCGCCATGTATGGAGTGAGTAGTATTTTGGGAAGATTCCTGAACTGGCTGATGTTCCCTTTGTATTC
>Ga0302286_10000148_pt1 | contig 57749 bp, 26 predicted proteins | sample III_Fen_E2_3_FD_198765 | JGI IMG/M metagenome (GOLD analysis project Ga0302286, IMG submission 198765) | Peat permafrost microbial communities from Stordalen Mire near Abisko, Sweden - III_Fen_E2_3 | ecosystem: Environmental > Terrestrial > Soil > Wetlands > Permafrost | place: Sweden: Abisko...
AATAGCCTTGTACTTCGGCTGTGATGTTCGAACATGGCAAAAATAGGTTGAGCTAACCCTGGTGTGGAGATGGAAATTTCAAAAATAAAAAAGCGTTATTTCTAAGATTATCAAAGAAATAACGCTTCGCTTAAAGCTATAAAACATGGTGGTACAATGGTGTGTGATAGAGAATGAGACTATAATGAGACTACATGGTATGACGTTTAAATATTTTGTCAACATTTTCAGCAAATAACGTATCATCGCCGGTAGCGTTATCACTAACAACATCCCTGTATCTGGATAAGTAGTTCGATTCATCTTTTCCCAGCCTGTGAAGAATCACATTTATCCAATAATTTTTTACTTCTTTGTTTTTGATACATGTTGAAAATTTATGTAAAACATAATAAGCTCTTTTTATGGCTGATTTTTCTATCTTTAATGGGGAGTACAATTCCAATAAATTTATGGATTTATAGAATTCCAATTCTGACAGACTCTCAAAAAGAATTCCATCACTGAGTTTGTATACAGAGTATACTAACCCCATGGGAAAATAGGGAGCTAAATCAGTATTCTCAATAAATGTTTTGTATTTTTCGGTCTCTTTAAAATTATCTTTTATCTCATGTAATAGATATTTACAGAATACATAAATTTCAAAGTGATAATCATTTAAAAGAAATCCATATTGATCATAAAAGGTTGATTTATAATACTGATCTCTACTCGGTATTTCCAACTCAATTCCTAAGATAATTTTCAACTCTAAATTGGATAATGCATTAAAATGGGGATGCCTTGTTTTGTATGTGCTTAACATGAGTTCTTCTCTTTTGTATTGTCTGAAGAAGTTCTTATGTTTTTCATATAACTCAATTATATCAGTTGCAACCTCCCTCAAATCGTTCAAGATTTTAATCCTCTCATCACTGAGTACTTCGGGTGGATATTCTTCTATTATCTTCCATTCGGTGATGCATTTCTCATATCCGGTTCGGAAAATATCCTGAGAATCATAATTAAAATCAGTCCCTTCTGTATTTATTTCTTTTATCCAATACTGCTTAATATCCTGTAGTATGAAATGCAACATGGACTGTACAACTTCTTTTTCCATAGACCTGTTTTTATAGTTGATTAAATTTGCTCATAGCATTTGCTTTAATATCATCGGCAACGTCAATATAGGGTTTCATTGCCTTATAATCGCTGTGCCCTGTCCATTTCATGACCACCTGAGCTGGAATACCAAGCGATAGGGCGTTACAGATAAAAGTCCGACGTCCTGCATGTGTACCAAGTAATGCATATTTAGGTGTAACGGTATCTATGCGTTCGTTGCCTTTGTAGTAAGTTTCTCTTACGGGATCGTCAATTCCTGCCAATTCTGCCAACTCTTTCAAGTAATCGTTCATTCGTTGATTACTGATTACCGGTAGTGCCTTATGATCTTCAAAATGTAAATCTTTGTATTTCTCTAACAGGGCTTTGCTGTGATCATTTAAATCAATTATTAGACTGTCAGCAGTTTTTATTGTCGTGACTTCAATATGATCGGGTTTTATATCGCTACGTCTCAGATTATATACATCCGAATACCGTAAACCGCTGTAGCAACAAAAAAGAAATACATCTCGGACTCGTTCCAGGTATTTTTTAGTATCGGGGATCTTATATTCCTTTAGTTTAGTCAGCTCAGGCCAGGTTAGAAAAATAACTTTCTTTTGAGTGGTTTTTAACTTAGGACTGAACGTGTCATATTCTTTATTTTGGTTATACCCCTTTTTGAAACTCCAACGAAGAAACCACTTCAAAAAACCTATTTGTTTGCCGATAGTACTGTTTCGCATTTCTTTTTTGTCTCGAAGATAACTAACATAGTCGGTCAGCTTTGATTCATCCAGGGATGTAAAAGTGAGATTTGCATCAAAACCTTTTAAGTGATTTTTTGTCGCTGCAAATTTTTCGTAGGTGGAATCTGTCCAGTCGTTTTGTTTTCCGCACTCTTTGACAAATTCATCAAAAATTGTCATAAAATCACCCTTTACATCTTCCGGTTCTTTAATATCCTCCGATGTCGGATTATGCTTGGCGTTAAACGCTTTTTTTATTTGCATTGGAGTTGGCACGAGATTTTGCACCTCAAATTCTTTAAAGATATTCTGAATCTCGGTATAATATCGTAATAAATCGCCATTGATTTCTGAGGCACTTTGCTTGAGCTTATTAGTACAGCCATTCTTAACCCGCTGTTTGTCGATATCCCACTTGGAAACATCAATACGATAGCCTGTAGTAAACTCTATACGTTGGCTTGCAAAAACTACACGCATGCGGATAGGAACATTCTCCACTACTGCAACTCCGTTTTTCTTCCGGCTCTCTAAAGCAAAGATAATATTTCTTTTTATATTCATAATCGGGTGTAATTAAAATCAACACCCAAAAATACACCCAATATTTGAAATATGCAACAATATACAGAGATATTTTATTTAAATAGGTTTTGTAATAACCTGTTTAATTGCACATAGTTGAGTATTTATGATTTTCTATGATTATATAGGTTATAGAGCCTTCCTCTCCGCAAATTTTATCAACAGCAATCACACTATAAATACAAGGGAGTATTAAGAGGCAAAACCTTCTTTTTAGTCCCTTGTATGTTTTGAAACAGCTCGCCTCAACGAAGCAATCTTTTAGTATGAAATGCTATTATTTCAGTTTAAATATGGGTATAGAAAAAGGCACAATCTCTTGTGCCTTTTTCTATGTCTGAAATAACATTAGCTGATTCTATCCTCTCCTGCAAATGAAATTACTCCTTTGCCGGACAACAGTCTCACCGGTTTGCTATTTCATGTATTTTCAATTTCGATGCTACCCTACAGCGTACATACACACTCCATAATAAGGGGTAGCAACGTTTCTCCAGACTTATTATTCGGCCAGCGATAACACTACTTTGTAGGTTTTAACCATGCCTTTGTAATCGCACTTAATCACAGCAGTACCTGTTTTCGAATCAGCCTGGGCAATTGTTATTTTTACGGCTGGATCGCTTGAAGAAGCTGTCACACCTGGTGTTGCGGTAGCGCTCGCCGGAACCTTGTAAGTAGTCTGATAAATATCATACCCAATAATACCGTTGGCATTAGTGGATCTTACCGGAGTTTCAGGTACAACTATTGTTTCTCCGTTTACCTTAATGCTTACACTAGGCGCAATCGGACGAACGATTTTCTTTTTAGCTGAACTGAATCCCAATCCGACTAAATCAAATAGACCTTCTGTGTCACCACCTTCGGCTACAAGGTATACAGCGTGTTTTTTGTCCAGTTTGTCAACAATTGCTGATACGTCTATCGTGAATTTGGTAGTTTCTTGTGCGGCATTTGCAGGTACTTCGATTACCCCGATTTTTTTACCTTTCCAGGTAGCATTGTCCCACGGTCCGTCTATCCAAACGTTGACTTTAAACGCATTTTTAGTTTTTGGCGTAAGGAAAAGGTTGAAAGCAGTTTTGTTTCCAATTTTTGCACCTTCGAAAGCTTTCAGCCCTTTGGCATCTTTGGCAAGACCTCCAAAACCGAAGGACTTATATCCAATAATGTTACCATTTTTCACAGAAGTTATAGGCATATTGTTATCCCAAATATCCCACGAGTCCTGTTGGCTGTTGATATTTGAAAGATAGCAAGCATATCCTGCAGAATAGTATTGATAAGGGTCAAGACCATAAATATGGAAACCTTCCGAAGTTACTTCGGCTCCGGTATATTCTTTACTTTGACTATCTTTTGCAGTCCATACATTATCTTTCGCATAAGGGTCATATGCCCGGATAACAACTTTTCCTCCTTCTGCCACCGATTTCTTATCCCATTTAATAGCGATTGGAGCTACCATTGGCTGACGTGCAAATCCAAATCCTCTTGGTGGTCTGTGATAGAACACATACCACTGGTCGTTAATTTGTTGAATACTACCATGAGTATTGTGTCCTGCATTGGTTGTTTGAAGTTTGGTTCCGTCCTCATTTAGAACAACACCACGTGAATCTACAAGTACACCGCCACTTTTCCATGGGCCTAGCGGTGAATCGCTAAAGGCATAACGCAATGCAGAGTTAGATCTGCCTAATCCGTATTCCGGGCCGGAATATCCGCTGTAAACCCAAACATATTTATTGCCAATCTTACGAATAGAAGCGGCTTCGAAAAAGGCGAATGAAGCAGCATCCTGATCTGGGAAAATATTAGTCTGAAAACGGTTAATCGCTTGGGTTCCGGGTTTGAGCGAGTACATGGTTTTCTGATCCAACTCACCTGCCGACGAGGTTTGGAATCCCCAGTAGCCATAAACTCTATATCCTATATTAAAATCCGGATCATTCTTGTCGGTAATGTAATCAATAAGTATACCTGGGTCAAATCCCAACGTACTTCCCAGTATGGTTCTGGTTCCGTCATTTGTAGTATTAATAGGAGTAAAAGGTCCATCAGGACGATCGCCTTTACATACCATTGCTTCCCTACCCCGTCCACGACTGTGAGGATACAGATAATATACTTTTTTTCCGTCTTTTCCTTTCACTTCAACAAGGTCGGGAGCATACATTACATCCCACTGCCCTTCAATATTGTATGTAAAAATAGGACCTTCATCACGCCAGCTGGTCAGATCCTCTACAGGCGCAGACCATGCTCTGATATCAGGGCCACAATAACTATTAACTCTAAGATCGTGTGATCCGATGATATAGGCGCGGTATTTGCCGGGATTGTCAGGATCTTCAAAAACGCGTGGTTCTCCGTCCGGCAAGTGCTCCCACAACGGTAAATAAGGATTACCGGCCAAAGTATGCGTAAATTTGCTACCCGACTTGGCTTTCGTTGAGGGAGTGGTTTGCGCTTTAGCTCCATTTACCGCAAACAAAAACATAACTGTAAATAACGACATTGCCAGCGCTTTTTTTAAAATAGAAAAGTTTCTTTTCATTCTTGATTTTTTATATAATGTTTATAATTAATTATTTAATTGTTCTTTATTTGATTTTACGGTAATTTACTCCATCAAAATTACTTGTGATAGATTTCATTCAAGGCTATCTATAGACGATTAATCAGAAACTAAGTTTAATCTGTTTACCCTGATACGAGACATTTTTTCCAACTGCATCGGTATTTATTCCAAAGCCTTTATTTTCTTCAACCAATACAACATTAAAGATTCGCTTCTTCAAGCTGCCCTGATAATTTCCCTTTTTGTCTCCGATGGTAAGCGATTGAGCTTTTTCATTCCAATGGAAGGAAATAGTTGAATACTTACCCTTTTCATAGTTGTAGTTATCACCTTCATCTTCATATAAGTCGAATTTAGCATTGGCACCTTTATAAACCCGAATTTCGAGCGTATCAGATTTTTCAGCGCTCGACTGAATTATTTTACCCATAGGAATAATAGAGCCTGCTTTTACAAACAATGGAATTCTATCCAACGGAGCATCTGTTTTTACTGTTTGTCCTCCGGCAAAATGTTTTCCGGTCCAGAAATCAAACCAACCTGCTGCCTTGGGTAAATAAACATTCCATTCAGTTACATTGGCTTCGGTCACAGGTGCAGTCAAGATTGATTTACCAAACATATACTGGAACTGACGACTAACCGCAGCTGTATCTCCATTGAAGTCCATGACTAACGGGCGCATCATGGTCGATCCGTTTTTTGTTACCTGCCATGCTTCGGAATAAATGTAAGGAAGTAATCGGTAACGCAGATTCAGCATCTTGCGCATATTAGTCTCTACTTTCTGTCCGAATTTCCAGGGTTCGGTTTCTGTTTGATAACCATGCATACGGAAAATTGGACTCATTGCGCCCCATTGATACCAACGGGTCAATAGTTCGTGGTATTTCTCGTCGGTGTATTGCGTACGTCCGGGACGGAAGAAACCGCCTATATCGGTAGTCCAGTATGGCAGTCCGGTAATAGTAAAGTTTAATCCGGCCACAATCTGGTTTCTGAACACATCCCATGTATAACCAATATCGCCTGACCAGTTGATGACACCGTAACGTTGCTGCCCTGAGAAAGCAGAACGGGTAAGTATACAAACTCGTTTATCGGAAGATGTTTCGCGCTGACCTTCATAGACAGCCTGGCTAACCATCAGTGGATAAGTAAGACGATAAAAATCACCTGCTCCTATAAACGTTTTTTCTCCTTTCAATGCATCATTTTCGGGCTCTACAGCATCCATCCACCAAGAATCAACGCCGTTATCAAACATGTTTACTTTCAGCGTATTCCAGTATTCCTTTCGAGTTTCGGGGTTAAAATAGTCTAACCATTTAGTGTTGGGGATAAACCGGTTTTTAGCCACATACTCTTTTCCAATTGCTGAATTCTTATCAGGATTCGACCAGATTGAGATATTAAAGTGCGCATTCAAATCATGCAACTCTTTGATAAAACCGGCTGGATTTGGGTAATTTTTTTCATCAAACTGAGGAACTCCCCAACCTCTGTTGCCCCAGTATTGCCAATCCTGTACAATTACATCCACCGGAAGGTTTCTTTTGCGAAATTCCTTGATTGTTTCTACCAGATGCGTTCCCGATGTGTAACGCTCGCGGCATTGCCAAAAACCATAAGCCCATTTGGGGAACATAGGTGCATTGCCTGAAAGATTCCGATAGGATGCAATCACATTATCCGCCGATGGTCCGTAAAACACCACGTAATCGAGGGCTTTAGCAACCGGAGAACGAAATGTGGTGAGGTTATCTGCCTGTTTCCATGATAATTTAGGTGTGTTGTTTGATTTACAAAGCACTTGAACCTGATGATCTCCTGCTTTTAGATTCACCAAAGCTCCGGCAGTAGGCGGAAGCCACATATTACTTTGATCCATGCAAGGCTTTCCATCAATAACAACATATTGACGGTTGCCCATATCGCCTAAGTCCAGAAATATGGAATATTCACCGTCAGCAGGGACATTAAACTTCCCTTGATATAATGATTGATTCTGGGATACTTTTTGGGTTCCGGAGGTAGTAGTTACCTCTGCCATTTGAGCATTTCCGTTGGTTGATTGCTCTTGTTTGCTTAAAGCAATAGAATTATCCGTAGGATTAAAATCGGTAAGTCCATACTGGTGCCACAACAAACCATAACCTTTGCTTGAATAAATAAAAGGAATAGCAATCTGCGTATTAACCTGCGTCAGCCTACGCGCTACATTTTTCAGGTTATATTGTCCATCCTGAAATTGCCCCAAGCCAAAAACAGATTCATCTGCAGGTGATTCAAAGCTTTGCTCAACAGCAAAACAGGATTCGCCCTGAATAATATCGGGTGTGAGTTTACGTGTTCCTGCTTTCTCGCTCAGAAAAACCTTGCCTGCCTTGTCAGCATACGACAATTTGCCCGTTTGTTTATCCAATGATACGGTAATTTTAGGTGCCTTAATTTCAAGTTTAGAAGGCGAATCGACAACCTGAAACACAGGAGTTACTGATCCGGATGTAAAAACAAGCTCCGGCAAATTTCCCTCAGATACTTTGTAAAATTTAATTCTTACGGCATTGTCGGACAAAGGAGAAATGCTGAGCGTCCCCTCCGCTAAGGTCACATTTACCCGGTCGGATAATTGTTTAAAGCTTTTCACAATTTGCCCCTGACAAAGAAGAGGAAAAAGTCCAGCTAATAATAAAAATTTTAATTTCATTTATTGTTGATTTTTAATTTGTTATCACATTTATTTCTGCATATCCTGCCACATTATCGTTTGATGTATTTTTCAATGCCTGAAGCTTGATATATCGGGCGCTAATGGGCGAAAAAGTCTTTATTTGCCAAACCGGATTGTTCTTTATATTTGAAAATTCGCCTTCGCTTACCAACTTCCATTCTGCATTATCCTCTGAAACGTAAAACAGGTAGTTAGTTATAATGCCTGCACTCCATTTATTCTGATCGGGAAGATATCTAAATCCAGCTACATTGTATTTATTACCCAAATCGAGAACTAGATCTATCGGCATTTTTTTATCTCTGTTTTGATGCCACACTGTTGTTGTGTTTCCATCCAGAATCTTGCTTGCATTACCATCGTTTATTCCGACTATTTTCCAGTCTTTTCTCGAAATATCAAATTTTTCAAATCCTACAGGACTACTTTTACCCGAAGCCGGGTCATAAGCAATCGCTTTTATCTCTACTTTCCCATCGGCAACGAAAGGCGCAGTGTATAAATTTGATTTTGTTGTAGGTTCACTCCCGTCTAAGGTATAGTGAAAAATAGGACCTATATCGTTGATGGTAATGGTAACTTTTCCTGATTGTTCTCTAACAATAGAAGGAGTATTTAGAAATACCGGTGCATTATAGATTCCGACATTAGAAATGACAGCACTACTCTTTGAATCGGTGATTGTAAAACGAACTTTAGTAGCTTTTACACTTGAAAAACGAATAATGCGCTTATAACCAATGGTTGTGGCCTTTGCCAGTTCTTTCCAGTTTCCATCCACAAGTGCTTCAAGTGTGAAAGCTTTCACGCGTTGTCCCAATCGAATATATTCCTGTACGAGAAAACGGTTGAACAAAGTCGGCTTGCCTAAATCGATTATCAATGAGGCTTTTGTCACATTGTCGTTCGTAGCCCAATACGTATTTTTATTGTTATCGATTGCCATAGCTGCCCCAAATTTTGTTGCATTTTCACGAACATCGGAGGCTTGCGCTTTTTTCTTTTCGGCAAGATTTACCGCAAATGATTCTTTTACTGCTTTTGCAAAATCAAGAACTGCTTTCTCATCGTTCGAATGAATCAATCCATTTGGCATGATAGGAAAATTGAGTAATAAAGACCCATTACGACCTATGGAATTATAATAAGTTTCCAGTAAAAACGGAACTGTTTTCACCTTGCTGTCTTCACTTGGATGGTAAAACCATTCGGGTCGTATAGACGTGTTCACCTCAGCAGGAACCCACGAGTTTCCATTTTCCACACCGAAGTGCAACATATTCCAGGGCACATCGCCTGTGGCATTCAGTAAACTCCAATTGGTTTCACCAACATAGCCTTCTTCTGTTCCTACCCAACGCAAATCGCCACGGTCGCCGCCATCATTCCAGATCACAATGTTGGGCTGCAATTTACGAATCATTGCATACGTATTTTTCCAATCGTAATACTTGGTGCGGTCAATTTTACGCGTTTCATTTGCGCCGCCATAATATCCGTCACCTCCATTTGCACCATCGAACCACACCTCGAAAATTGGTCCGTAATTGGTGAGAAGCTCTCTAAGTTGATTGCGGAAATAGGTAATATATTCCGGCTTTCCATAGTCCTTACTATTTCTATCCCAAGGAGATAAATAGATTCCTAGTTTCAAACCGTACTCCTTGCAAGCATCGGCCATTTCGCGCACCATATCGCCTTTGCCGTTCTTCCACGGAGCATTTTTCACGGAATATTCGGTGTATTTCGAAGGCCAAAGGCAAAACCCGCAATGGTGTTTAGCGGTAATGATAATACCTTTCATCCCAGCTTCTTTACAAATGCGTGCCCATTGGCGGCAATCTGCTTTCTGCGGATTAAAAAGTTTTACATCTTCATTACCGAAACCCCACGACTGATCGGTATAGGTATTTAATGAAAAATGAACAAAAGCATAGTATTCCATTTCCTGCCAGCGCATCTGGTTTTCAGAAGGAACAGGACCACATGGAGTAGGAGACTTAATTTGAGCATTACTAATCCCGATTGAAAACACGGAAACAATAATTATAAGAAATCCTTTTTTAAACATATAGTTGTTACTTAGATAGTTATTGTAAATTATAATGATTTTCAACGTAAATTTTTCAACAATTTTTTTATTCTGACAAATGGCATGAAAAGTAATGACACTTCACTTATAGCTTGTATTTCAAACTTATTTATATCGAAAACCAGTAATTAAATTTAGCAAGGAGAATATTATTCGGAAATATTCCTTTAATCCCACTCATACCGTCTTTTAAACTCTGGCTTCCGAGTTGGGAAAATTCAGTTCTATCCTGCGACCACACCAAATAAAACTGCGAACCCGGGCGGTATTCCCACCTGAAAACCAGGTTAGAACGAAACTGACTAAAATTAAAATTGGGATTTTCAAAGTTGTAATTATTATTGTTTTCAGAAACATCGTATGTATTACTACCATTCAATGTGGGAGTTAATCCAGCAAAACGACTGGAGTAATTGTTTGCTCTTGGATCGGTTACTCTTTTAAAATCCGAGTATTTCCCTATCGTTGCGTACGGACTTCCATAATACTGAATAGATAGCTCCGGAGTAATGTTATAGTCTACCCTAAAAGTGATACCTAATGTTTGTTGATCGATTTTCCCGAGGATATATTTCTTTCCATTATCACTATTGGCTGTTGTAATGTATTGTAAGTCATTCCTATTACCCGAATAATTGATACTGGCAGAAAGCTTTAAAGCGTTTATGGGCGTATATCTTAAACCTGGTTGAACAGAATAATACTGCGCACTGCCGCAACCTGACGTTGACAGTTCTGTGCTTAGCTCAAAACAAACTTTCGCCGAAGGATCAGTTTTTGCATACAGACTTTGATCCCATATTTCAGGCAATAACATGGCACTACCTCCGCGCAAGATCCGGGTATCGAGGGCTTGCGTCGTGTAACTAACTGTGGTACTTAAAGCCCATTTATTTAAAAATTCAAAGTAAGCATTTAGGTTTGCGTTAGACGATGAATACCTTAACCCAAAATCCCAGTTGTTGGTTTCCGACAATGTGAAATTATAGGTACGAAATATAGAAACTTGTTTATTTACAAAGTAATAAACAGAATTTTTTTGTTTTATAACATCAGCCATTTGCATAAATCCCATGTCATTGAGGTCGAGACCCGGCGAACGCCATATCAGTTCAGTAGAATAACGCCAAAATCCTTTGCTACCTTTCCCAATCTTGACATCTCCACCATAACCTGACAATCGGTTGCTTGTAGTATCAAGCTGAACGTATTGAATATCGGGACGTTGAAAATAACGTGCTGAAGATTGCTGAAGGTTGGTCATAGCCTCACCGCTTCCAGTTATACTGCTTGCTACTAATTTTGTAGCTAAATAATACTCTTTATCATGCCATTGATGAAGAAAATCAATCCCGCCTGTATAGGCATTTCGATTCATGAATTCAAGTTGCGGAGTGTTTATAAACCGGTTGGTTGAAGTAAAGATTCCTCCAAGTACTGTATTTCCCTGCTTAAAATCCTGCTGAATCCTAACTACTGAATAATTTGTTAGTGGCTCCACATTTATATTTTTCCTTTTCCCCAATGAATCGATTTGGGCATTTCCTGTTGCTGTTAGACTTTGTAAAATACCAATTGAAAGCCCTTTAGCCGTTTTTCCACTCACTTTTACGGCTTCAAGTATAGAAGTATTGTCTGGATATTTCATAAACTCGTTATTAGTTAGAGAAGGCTGAAATGAAGGTGTTTGTCCTATCCTTCGACTATAAAACAGGCTTGAATTATCGAAATCAAAACTGAAAATATTTTTTCCTTCAAGGAAAAAAGGTCGTTTTTCATCGTAAAAAGTTTCGAAAGCAGTAAGGTTCATCGTTGATGGGTCTGCCTCTACTTGTCCGAAGTCGGGGTTTATCGACAAATCGACCGTAAAATTACTTGTAAGACCGATTTTTGCATCCAAACCTACGTTTCCGGTCCAATTCCGCCCCTTGTTTGCAAACGGATTATTCGGTTCCGCTTTAAAAGTATTGAACTTGCCTGACATGTATGGCATAATCTCAATTCTGCGAGATTTGGGTAAATTATTAATCCCGTGCAGTTCTCCAAATAAATACAAAATACCCGGACCAGTTGAAGATTGTAATTCCCATTCACTTTCTTGTTGAACACGATCAATCCAACGCCAGACATGAAGTCCCCAAACCTGCACGGAGTCTTTGCTGTAACGAAGCTGGCTCAATGGAATTTCAATTTCGGTAGTCCAGGCTGAATCCTCTTTAGCCGTTTTAGCATACCATACTGCATTCCAGTTCATATCAGTAATACATGGATTTGTAACCACCAAATCAACTTTCTGCCCGGCAGCTGAAACGTCAAACTCAAATCCGGTTCGACGATCGTGATAACTATCAAAAGCAACACCTACCATATCACCCGTAAAATCATCGCGTCTTCCTGCCTTCCTGCATATTTTAGCAGGTATGCTGTCGAAAGCCCGAATAGCCACATAAATATTTTTGTCATCATAAAGAATTTTCATAAACGTTGGTTGCGAAGGTTTAGCACCTTCGTTCGGTAGCCATTGTGTAAAATTGCCCGACCAATCACCTGTTTTCCAACAAACATCATCCAACTTTCCATCTATTAGAGGTTTTGCGGTAGACAACCTGCAAGTATGATAAACCCTCAATGGCTTTTTAATTCCATTTGTTATACTGTCTCCCAAATTATTGTCTTTGGCAGAGGCTTCCTGTAAATTCAAGAAAAACAGTAAGAGTATTCCAAAAATGAAAGGGAAAGTGATTTTCATACTAATTAGGCAATGATGGTCAATGTTTTATTTAATTTCAATAAATTCAGGTTCGTATGGTGAAATCGTAAAATTACCCGAATATTCTTTTTCAAAAAGGACGCTGCGAGAACTTCCTCTCATTTGTATTTCCTTGGGTTCACCGCTTACATTCAAGTATAAATAATGGTTTTTATCAATTTGCCGAGCCATCACACCCGAAGGTACGTTTGGTCCTTTTTTTATGCCCAGTTCAGCAATAAGATCATCGATTAAGTCACCGAGCACTTCTCCTTTTGCAGGTAATCCAACATAAATAGCTTTTCCTTTGCCATATTTATTGGATGTAATAATTGGATATTTTTTATCCAAGCTGGTTATACTCGCCAGAATATCAGCTTCTTTTGATTCGACCACATCAAAGCGTGTTGATTCGGTATTAATCGCTTTTCCTTTGTAAGTCAGTTCCAGTTTTTTCCCTTTGTACGACTTTGACGATATTTCGTTCATAGCTTCAGTTTCTTCATAACTTCCTACCCGAATGCCGAATACATCGTTCAACAAGCCCGGTCTGGTTGTTGCAAAAACCTGTCCGGTTGTATCCACTATTGCAGAATTTGATGTCAGAAGAACTGTTCCTCCATTTTTTACAAAATTGCGTATTTTACTTGCTGTTATTTCGTCCATCACAGCTACACCCGGAACTATCAATAGTTTATAGTTTAATGTACTACGACTAATATCAACGATTCTCGAATCCATGTTGCGCCAGTAAAACATATCCCAACAAGATTGGACTTGATTTTCGTGTTGTTCTGGAAAGCTTATGCTCGCTATTTGGCTTGGGAACGAAAAAGCCACACCAACTTCTGTTTTAAGCCGATACGGAAAGTATTTTTCAATTCTTTTAAATTCCGAAGCAATTTTTTTATACTCATCATATTTTCGGTTAGGAAGACCATCCCAGTCAAGCATCCCTTCTAAATATTGTTCCTCACCAGCGTGCATGCTTTGCCAAGTCCATCCACAAACCATTTGATTACCATACATTAATGTGGCGTAAGCTGATTTCCGAATCGAATTTGGTACTGCTGTCATGGTGGTAAACTCACTACACCAGAAAGGATTATCGCTCTCAAATTGAATCCGTGAAATTCCAAACGAAGCGTTCATGACTCCCCAATTGGTAGTTAATGAAAGTCCGGGATAGAAACCGCAGCCTTCTCGGGTCATCTTCCCTGAATATGCAATTGGGGCATAATCAATGTACTTCATTGGGCTGTAATACCATGCGTTTGTATTTGTTAGTACATTAGGAGCATTTTGTTTTACTTTGTCCAGCACTTTAAATAAAACGCTGTTAACCTCGTCGGAAACAAATCGTCTAAAATCCAGCATTCTCTCTGGAGCACCAACAACAGCACCCGATACAGGAAGTCCTATCTCATCAAACTGATTGATTGTTCTCGACCAACGTTGAGTAGCCCAAGCTTTGTTCAAATTCGGGAGGTTAGGATACTTGCTTTTCAACCATGAAATAAATCGTTGACGTACAGTCTCAGAATAAGAAATCGGACCATCGCCCGACTCATTGTCGATACCAAAAGCTAATAAAGCCGGATGTTTTCCATAATGTTTTGATATAGAATCGGCATAGCGGACTGCATATTTTTGATAATTCGGGTCACCCACATCATCCATATAACGATGATTTGGATATTGAGTAGCACCATTTGCATCAACAATATCTATCGAAGGATACTTTTTGTGTAGCCATATGGGAGCAGGACGGATGGCTATATCCATTATCACTTTAATACCGGCCTCATTCATCAAATCCATAACCCTGTCGAACCAGGCAAAATCAAATTTACCATCCGATGTTTCATAACTATCCCATGCGAGATGTCCCATGCGAGCACATGTAAAGCCACCAGCTTTCATCAACTTGATGTCGCTTTTAATCTTCTCAATGTTTTTGTCATCGTGAGGATGGTAATTGGTACCAACATACAGAATCTGTGATTTTCCACTTGCTGACAAAAACAAAAATAGAATAATCGTAATTAACGAATAACTGGCTTTTTTCATTGGTATTTATTGGTCAATAATCTAGTATAATCCAATTTACACTGATAATTAATAAATGATTTCAAATAGAAATAATTCTTTATTTTACAATTATACTAATCTCACCTGTTATCAAACCATTTGCTTCGGCTTTAAGAGTTATTGTTCCCTTTTTTATATCTTTTGCAGGTCGGAGAATAACCAGAGCCTGACCCCGATATGTTTTGCAAACGGTATTATTAAAGCTTTCCATATCAGTAGGACACGCATTTCCCGAACCAGCTATTTCACCCACTCCTGAGACTGAGAATATAACAGGGGTAGTTGCATTGGGGATTAAATTTCCCTGAGCATCAGTCACCTCCACCTTTACATACGAAAGATCGTTTCGGTCGGCTATAATTGTACTCTGGTCGGCAGTGAGTTTTACTTTAGCCGGAACTCCAACAGTTTTAAGTTCTTTCGAAGCTACCTCTATTCCATTATTCAACGCTATTGCTTTTAAAACTCCCTGTTGGTATGGAACTTTAAATGTCGTTATCAAATTGGTACTGTCAATTACAAGTTTCTCAGCAATGATTTTACCATTTAGTTCAATTCTTATCGCCTGACATTTTGAAAAAACTCTTACATCCATCAATTTGCCTTCACTCCCAGCCCAACTCCAACTCTGATATTCGTTCGGCCACCCCCAATAACTATAGGTTTCTTTCATTCCATCGGGAATTGGTTCATGAACCATCATCTCTATTTTGCTGTTGTTCCAAACCACATCGCGGTAAAGCAACTGCGGCTTTTTAAATCCGCAAAGGTCAATATCGCCGCAGAATGCATTGAACCATGGCCAGGGTTTTAACCCAACCCTCATGCCTGCCCTTGGACCATAAGTTGAGCTGCCACAACCTGTTTCGCCCAGATAATCCATGGCGATCCAAACAAAATCGCCAATTACCCAAGGATCCTTTTCAACTTGTTTCCAAAAAGCATAGGCTTCAGCAGCATAAGATTCGGTACCCACCATTATTCTTTCAGGGAATTCGGCATGATCGGCTTCGTACTGATTGTTCAGGTAGTTATATCCACCTACATCCAAATCAGCGTATGCCTGAACTGTTGTTGACCATTTCTGTCCGGCATGATCCCAGAATGAACAAATAGCTTCTGTGACTGGTCGAGTATTATCAAGTGTGTGGACTTCTTTTACCAGTTGCTTTCTTATCGCAAAGCCTAAGGAATCTGCTCGCTCGTTTATTTCATTACCGATGCTCCACAAGATAACCGAAGGATGATTTCTGTCCCGATAAATCATTGACTTCAGGTCTTTTTTCCACCAATCCTTGAAATAAAGATGATAATCCTGAGGATTTTTTGGTCTTTCCCACATATCAAAAGCTTCATCAATTACAAGAATACCATTTCGGTCGCATGCATCAAGAAATTGCTTTGAAGGTGGATTATGACTGGTACGGATAGCATTGAAACCATACGCTTTCATTAGTTGCACGCGTCGCTCCTCGGCACGATCAATGGTTGCCGAACCTAAAAAGCCGTTGTCCTGATGCAAACAACCACCTTTTAAAAGTATTTTCTTACCATTCAACGTAAATCCGGTTTTTGCATCAAAATGAATAGTCCGAACACCAAAAGTTGTACGAACTTCATCGGAAATATTACCTTCAACAATCACCTGTATTACAGCCGTATAAAGGTTTGGGGTTTCAATCGACCATAATTTTGGTTGAGGAATGCTAATAGACTGAGTGAAGACTTCACTTCCCGTCGAAATATCTTTTGTTTGTGATTCAACTGTTTGAACTATTTTTCCATCAGAATCGAGAATGTTGATTAAAAGTTTTGAAGCCGTGCTTTTGCCGGATTTATTTTCAACTTCCGATGAAATATTTACAATTGCATTGTTATCTGCAATACGTTCTGTATTAATGCAAACTCCATTTTGTGCGATGCTTACCGCTTGTTTCTGAATAAGCCAAACGTGTCTGTATATCCCCGAACCGCTGTACCAACGTGAATTCTGACCTTCGTTTTTGACTTTCACGGCTATCACATTGGGTTTGCCTGAAGGATTCAGAAAAGCGGAAATATCGTAATCAAACGCCGGATAGCCATACGGATGATTGCCTAAAAACTTACCGTTAATCCAAACGTCACAGTTCATATACACCCCATCAAAACTAATGATTGTACTTTGGAACTTATCTTTTGGGTTTATAATAAATGTTCTACGATACCATCCCACCCCGCCAACTGTATACCCGGTGGCAGTGGTTCCTTTACTTTCTTTCGAAAACGGACCGATCACATTGCCTGCTTCCTGCCCCGGAAGTTTTTCAATACTCCAGTCGTGGGGTAAATCAATACTCCTCCAAGTTTTATCATTAAACGACGATTTTTCGGCTCCCTTTACATCTTGCAACAAGAATTTCCAATTATCGTCGAAAGGCATTTCCCGTTGAGAAACTTTGGCAAAAGACTGAGTCAAAAAGCAGGTTATAAATAGCAGTATTATCGGGATGCGATGGTTCATAATTATTTTATCTTATGTTTATTCGTATAAAAACAAATTAACTCATAAAAAAAACAGATTTATTTCGCTTTGCTTGCTTCAATAACCGCTTTATAGGCTGGTTTTGGATTCAATTGTCCATCAAACAAAAGTGCATCCTGTCCACGACGCCATGAGCGGGTATCGCTAAGTCCCCAGAAGGTTACACGTTCAATCACCTTGGAATGTTTCATGAAAATTTCGAATAGTTTCTTGTATACTTCAGCTTGCTTTACATAGTTCTCAGCAGGAATTTTTCTGTCGCCCTGATTCACACTAAAAGCACCGCTGTTCTCGCCGGTTACAGTCACGTCAAGCTCTGTGATAGATACTTTTAATCCCAACGATGCGTAGTCTTCAATTGCTTTTTCAACGTCGGCAAGGTTAGTATCCAAATGCCAGTGTCCCTGAATTCCAACACCTGTGATAGGAGCGCCTTCTTTAATGAGACGCTTAAGCAGCAACATTGAGCTGGCGTGTTTTCCTTTTTTTTCAACCGCACCCTGTTCGATGTTGTAGTCGTTGTAGTATAATTTAGCTTTAGGGTCGGCTTCATGCGCCCATTTAAATGCTTTTGTTAATACCTCAGGTCCGACAACCTTATACCAACTGAAAGTTCGAAGACCTTCTGTCAATCCGTCACCACCATCGATGATGGATTCATTGAACACGTCCCAACCAATAATGCGTCCTTTGTATCGTCCAACCACAGTTTTGATATGTTTCTCTAAACGATCTAACGCAACTTCTTTACTTGCCAAATCGCCTTTGATACCGCGTGCCCACATTTCATCCATTGAAGGACGTGGTGCATTTGGATCAAAATTCGGTCTTGCTCCCGGTCGTCTTGGAAGTTGACCTTGTTGAGGTTGTTGAGTTTCTTCTGTTTTTGGGTTTACTGCCTGAAAAAACCAGTTTGGAGTCTGTGAATGCCAGCCTAAGGTATGTCCCCACACTTTTAACCCATTTTTCTGACACCAATCAACCATTGCATCAGCTGTTTTGAAGTTATAAGTATCTTCCGATGGATGAACTGACTGCGGTTTCATGCAGTTTTCAGGAGTTACGATGTCGTACTGCGCTTTAATACTCGCCTGATAGGCATCATTATTCGATGTAAGATCATCAGCACAGCCGATAAGAAATTTTCCGTGAAATGCTTGTTTTAGGGTCTTCAGGGACGCATTGTCCTGACCATGTACAGAGACTGCTAAAGCCTCAATCAGGATAAATCCTGCAATAAAAAATTTTTTCATCATAATGTATTATATTTAAATTTAGTTAGTTGTTTTTTATCTAGCCATTAAATGACTTCATTTTCTCAATAATCTTGTGTTTTTGATTCTAATTTTTCTGTTTTAAATCTGATTCAAAAGAATACTTACCACTTTTCTGAATTAATCACTTAACAATCAACGCATCTATGGCAACAGGATCTGAACCCAAATTTATAATACTAATTGAGTGTTTGCCTGAGACCAAACCCGATATTTCACCCACGACTTGCTGAGCCTGGCGTGTTCCAACAATCGACAAATCCGCTGTTGCACGTGTATTACCATCAATTAGAATTTCTATTTTTCCTGCTCCCACTTCTTTTGGTGCGATTACCTTTACGTTAGTTCCTGTGAACGAGCAACTCCAAATAGCCCCGGGTGTATCGCTGGTAGTTAAATCATTATTATAATCTCCTGTACCCAAATTACATTTGCGAAGCCATCCGGGAGCTTTTGCTCCGGGGTCATCGTCATTAATCCAGCTTTTGTCGTGTATAATTCGCAACACCCGACATTTCGAAGCCAACGACTGATCGTTGATTCCGGGCAGCATTTGTGGCAATCTGTCAGGTGTTACAGTCAGCCCTTTGCCATCCTGAACAAACTTCATTGGAATATCAGAACCGAGTAATTCAACCCTGGACACTTTGCCTAAGGTTGTACCACCAATTTGAAGTGCAGAAAGAGTGACAGGGTTGCCATCCCAATTCAGAAGCGTAGCGTAAACATTGCCCTGATTACGGGTATAAAGAACTTTTTCATCACCAAAAACTTCAAAAGGGCGAGAGCCGTAAACAGCTTCACCATTGGCTTTCAGCCAAGCACCAATGTCTTTGCAGATACGAATCACTTCTGCGTCAAGGTCGCCGCGTGCATGTTGTGTGATATTCAGCAACATGGTTCCATTTCGCGAAACATTCTGCATCAATAATTCTATTACTTCTTTCGCATCCTTGTATTTCTGACCGGTCAGGTAATGCCATTCAGCGATACTGGTTTCGGTCTGAAAAGAATAGGGTGTAATCTGCGATTCGATTATGGCTTCAGTACTCTTAACAAGTGAGCGATCAACGAGTGGAAGCAGCTGAGGACTGTTCTGGAAGCTATTGTATCGTCCACCCACAGCCTTGAGATTAATCACCACATCCATTTTTCCACGATTCCATTGCAAAGATTTATTGTAATAATTTGCAATCAGTTGCGGAGCGAGAAAGCCCAATCCCATATTCACCCCCAAATCTACCTGTGAATCACCTGCATGCTCATCAAAATAAATCATGTCGGGATGATACTTGCTGATGGCATCATCCACCCGCCACATAAATTGGTTGGCAAAAGGCGAATGCAAGGGGTCTTTTTTGTCATGTTTCGGTCCGTATAAATCTACAGGATCCATACCTTCCCACCATTTTCCTTTTCCATCGAGAATAGTTTGAAGCGCATCATAAGGCACACCTTGTTTCGGTCCGGTCTTATCACTTGTGTAGCGCACCGTCATAAATTGCCCCCATGTTCTACCCGGAGTGTTATGGAAACCAATGCCAAAGCGTAAACCATGCTGACGGGCAATCTTTTCCCACGTACCAACAATATCTTGTTTAGGGCCAACATTAACTGAATTCCATGGCTGATAAGTTGAATTCCAACAATCAAAATTATCATGATGAACACCCATAGCCATAAAGTAACGGGCTCCCATTTCGACATATAAATTCATCAATTCCTCCGGATTCCATTTATCAATCACCCAATTATGGCAAATGTCCTTGTACCCATATTCAGAGGGGTGACCAAAGTTTTTTAGATTATAATCATATTGTTTGTTGCCGGGCATATACATTCCACGGGCATACCAATCGCCCTGCTCGGGCATGGACTGTGGATCCCAATGTGCCCAGGCACCAAACTTAGCCTCACGCCACCATTCAGGAACGGTATACATCTGACTTAATCCTTTCCAATCGGCAGGATAGCTACCGGATGCCACCGGTAATGGCGGCAGATTCCAACTATCGGGTGGCAATCCTAAATCGCCATTTCCAACAATAATTTTGTCGATATTCACAGCTACATCATTGTCTGCCAAACTAATGGTCAACGAAGCACGATTTGGAATAGCAACGTCAATAATAGAATACAGAAACGACCCCGTGAGAGCACCCGACGAATGTACGTTGACCTTACGAGCCGGTTGATTGTTTACTGCAACACTGATAGTGCCAACGGATACTGAAGCATAACCAATCGCGAGTTTGACGGATGTTGGAAGATTGGAAAACGTTATGCCGTCGCCCGGCTTGGCTAAACTGACCACATACCCTCCAGAAGCTTTATTGTCTAATACTTTTGACGCACTACCAATTAGTCTTGCAGCTTCTATCTCAAAACTATGGAACTTCGACTTCTTCTTTAAATCAAGCTTACTTGTTGGAAGTCGTACTGCATGATTATTCCCTTGAGCTGAGCTGTTTAAGGCACAACCAATTATCAATAAAAATGTTATGGTAGAAAATTTCAAGTACCTTATCATAGTATTATAATTCAATTTATCATTGAGCACTATTTGAAACACCCAATATATTAATTTAAACGAATAGAAAAATTTCATACTCTGGTCATTAAAGTTCTTATTCAACCTTTATTTTGAGTATCAAACTTAAATTCTGCCTGTTTACTATTCAAAGCACCACCAAAAGGTGATTGGAATATCCACCTTCATTTTCGAAAAGGTTCTCCAATCACCCATGGCTAAACTATCTACCGGCTATTTTCCGTTATTAGAGGAAATTGTGACAGTAAATAGGGTTCAGTGCTTAATTTCAAATTTATATTTTGAGCATTTACGCTTAAAACGGTTATCGAAACAATAAAAAAATCTCTATAATTCGTTTTATTGATTATTTCTTCGTTCTTACTAATCTCACATTATAGACTTTACCGGCGGTACTTCCGGCAGTAGCCTGAAATTTCACGCGAACAAATTCTTTTCCGTTCAGCATCGCATCAGGAATAGGATATTCCACATTTTGAAATTTATTTTGTTTCCATTTGTCGGAAATATTTTCCGTAACCAGTTTTTGGTCGTCAATATAAATATCAAAAGTTCTGTTTCCGTTCTCAGCTCCCCAGTAGCGAACCATTAGGCTCAATCCGGTTTCTTTGTTGGTTCCCATCTTGTAACTAAAGAATCCGCCACCACGAGCTTCGCGCCAAAACTCATTCATATTGTTTCCTGTTAAAGAAAATTGTCTTTCCATCCCGTGATCCACTTCTGGTTGTTGTTCGCCCGGTGCAACAGCATCGGTGGTGCGTTTTTGAAGTTCCATTTTCGCCCTTTCAATATTTGAAATGGAATCGGTGTACGATTTATACCCTGAGTTGGTAAGAGCCATCCAGTACATCATGTATCTGGCATCGTGAATTTTATAAAACGGTTCTAGCGTTATCTGATCAATAGGATTAACCATTTTGACATTGAGCGTAAAATTCAACGGTTTGTCTTTTACAGGAACCATTTTATCAGCAATCTTTTGGATATTATCCTCAACTAAAATTGGTGCTTTGTCGATCGGTAGTTTTTGTCCGCCCGGATATTGTCCGAAACGACTGTCGTTGGCAATCATACCCCTCAAATCTTCTGTTCCTGTTTTAGCACCCAGCAAAATTGGCCCATGCATGAAAGCAATGTATTGCGACACATTAGGCAGATATTCGATGGAGTTATGCATAGGCAGTTTAATCACGACAACATCGCCTTTTTTCCAGGTTCTGTCAATGCAAACAAATGATGAAGGATGAGATGTGAAAGCAACATTCTTTCCGTTCACCGAAATCTGTAAAGCACCCTCACTCACCCAAGCAGGGTAGCGAACCAATAATTTGAATTTAGAAGTGCCTTCGGTAACCGTAAATTTAGTTTGCTCTTCGTAAGGCAATGTCGTTTCTTGTTTGAATTTAATCTTCTTTTCTTTCCAGTTCAGTTCCGAAGCAATAAACAAGTTTAAAAACAACGAATCATTTGAATGGGTATAGATAAATTGATTGTATTTACCATGATTTTCCATACCGGTACCTACACAACACCACATGGCTTCGTTAGGAGCCGAATAAATCCGGTAGTGACGCGGACGAGCGGTAGTGAAATATACATAACCTCCATGATCGGGATGTTGACTTGAAAGAATATGGTTGTATATTGTTTTCTCATAGTAATCAGCATATTTAGCTGCCGGATGTACCCTAAATAAATCTTCGGTCAGTTTCAGCATGTTATATGAATTACATGTTTCAGGACCATCCACGTCATTTACAAAATCTGTACATGCTTCAGCACTTGGGAAGTGCTCTCTCCTGCTATTTCCACCGAAAGCCAACGATCGGTTTGTTGTAACCGTTTCCCAAAAGAAACTACCGGCTTTGGCAAATTTCTGATCGTGACTAAGTTCAGCAATTCTTTCAAATCCAACCACTTTCGGAATCTGTGTGTTGGCATGTTGGTTATCCAGGTTATCAATTCCCTGTGACATGGGATTTAAAAGCTTATTGTGTGAATAGCGTTTGGCAGCCACGAGGTACTTTTGATCGCCTGTCATCTGGAAGGCATCGGCATACACTTCGTCCATTCCTCCATGTTCCATATTGAGAATCGATTGCATTTGATCTTCAGTAAAAGTGGAAGTTAGGGTGATTCCCCAATCGCAGAATTTGAGGAACATTACTTTAGCATTCTCATAACCGCAATAAAGCCAAGCATCGCGAAGTCCTGCATACATTTTATGCAAGTTATAAAAAGGCGACCATGCTCCGTTGTATGCACTGAAATCTCCGTTCTTAAATGTACCCCAAAGTTTCGCACTGTTGGGAAATCCACCGGCATAACCAACACCCCAGGCTGCATTATTTAATGCATTGGCATCCTGACAAAGTTTAATTTCAGAAAGCATATATTCCAAACGTTTTTTACATTCTGCATTGCCGGTTGAAGCATAATTCAATGCTAATGCTGTCAGATAATGTCCGGCAATATGGCCATCAAGCCCATCCCAATTGGGATAAGTCTTTGCTTTTACGGGCAATCCGGCTTCTTTTCGGTAAGGAGCCAACAGCCGATCAACATCGTACTTCAACAGTACCTGGATATTAAGATCACGTGCGTGCTTAAATGGACTATCGAGCAATTTGACATCGCTTAATGGAAACTCATTCGGGTAAAGCTTATTCTGCGCTTTGAGATTTAAACTTATGCAATAAATTGCACATAGGAATAGAAGGGTCTTCTTCATTTTTTTTGATACTTTATTATTTGATATTATTTATAGTTATGATATTCTCGACTGCATTGTGTAGGCCTTTAGAACTTACTATGAGCTTAATATTACCAGCATTTCTTGTGCTTCTGATTACAACAAGTGCCCGTCCATGCCAGGCTTTGCGCGAAGTACCGACATAAGGATCAATATCTTTAATATTGGCATTGTCTACACCGGCAATTATACCCGGACCACTAATATTAAATTCTAATCTATTTTCGGCATTTGGCTGTAGTTTTCCATCTTTATCAGTTACTTCAACGGTTACAAAAGACAAGTCCTGTCCATTAGCAACTATTTTTGTCCGATCGGCAATTAGTTTAATCTTAGCAGCATCTCCTGAAGTTTGCAAAACAGTTGTTTCTGCTTCTTTATTATCCACTACTCCAACAGCTTTTAAATCACCATTGGTATAAGCAACACTAAATGTTGCCTTGAATTGTTGTTCTTCCGTTGTAGATTGTTCACCCAACAGTTTCTGATTCAGATAAAGTCGGACTCTTGGATATTTTGAATAAACTTCAACTTCCAGTGGTTTTCCTTCGTAACCGGGCCATGTCCAGCTTTCCCAGGTTGGCCAAACAGCCCAAGCGGTCGTTTTTATTTTTCCGGATTCTGGATTAGGTTCCCGAACGGCCATATAAAGTTTTTCATTTTCATTATAGAGCATGCTTCTGTAATGCGAAATTGGTTTACGCCATCCCGTCAGGTCAATATCACCACAATAGGCACCGTGCCACGGAAACATCTTGCCTTGATAATGTTCGCCCGGAACATCTCCCGGATAGTACCAGCGACCTATGCCCGATTCGCCCAAATAATCAAGCGCCGTCCAAACGAAATCACCCAGAATATAATTGTGACTTTGTACCATTTTCCAGTTGGCAAAAGCATCTCTCGGATACGATTCGGTTTGAACAATAACCCTCGAAGGTACTCTCTCATGATCCGACTGAGTGCGATGTAGCTGATAATTATACCCACCAATATCTTGAACTGCAAATAACGGATCAAATATATTCCAATCACTGTCCCAGGTAGTCATTGCTGATGTTACAGGACGTGTTGGGTCATTTTTGTGGACACAATCCACAAGCATTTTGGCAATTGCAACCGCTTCTGGTTTCTTTCGCTCAATGACTTCATTACCGATACTCCACATAATAATAGAAGGATGATTTCGGTCACGTTGTACCATGGCTTCTAAGTCGCGTTGCCACCACGCATCAAAGAGTATTGAATAATCGTAATCATTCTTCTTTTCTTTCCAACCATCAAATGCTTCATCAATAACCAACATTCCCAATCTGTCGCAAGCATCCAAAAAAGCTTCTGAAGGAGGATTGTGCGAAGTTCGAATAGCATTAAACCCTGCTGATTTAAGAATTTGAACCCTTCGTTCTTCGGCTCGATCAAAAGCGGCAGCTCCTAAACAACCATTGTCGTGATGCACACAACCACCATTGATCTTCACCGTTTTTCCATTCAATTGAAATCCATTTTCGGTAGTAAATTTTATGGAGCGAATGCCAAAGTTTGTTTTAATGCTCTCAACTACTTTTTTATTCTTCTCAATACGAACTTGTGCCTGATATAAATGAGGAGTTTCAGGAGTCCACGGTAACGGTTTTGAAACCTGAACGATTTGTTCAACCTCTTTCTCGCTGTTGGCCGGAAGTTGCACCACCTGTTGATTTTCACCCGATTTTCTAGAATTTGCATCCAAAAGTGTAGTATTAAGACTAACATTTTGAGCTAATTCTGTTTCATTTTTCACCAACGTTTTCACTATAACAGTTGCCTGATTAGTGGATACGTTGGGAGTCGTAACCGTTGAACCCCATTGAGCAAAGTGTATTGGGTTGGTAACAACCATCCAAACATGTCGGTATATACCGGAACCACTATACCAGCGGCAATTCTTTTGTTCGGAATTGTCCACCCGAACAGAAAGGACATTCTTACCATTAAATTTCAGGTACGGAGTAAGGTTATAGCTAAAAGAGGTATACCCATAAGGATGAACACCAAGTGATTTTCCATTTATAAAAACCTCGGAATTCATGTAAACCCCTTCGAAATAAATAGAAACAAGCTTGTCCTTAAACGATGCCGGTAGCGTAAACGTTTTTCGATAGCAACCGACACCTGCAGGAAAATATCCTCCATCGTTTCCCATCGGATTATTCGAATCCAAGGTACCCTCAATACTCCAATCATGCGGCAAATCGAGGTTTCGCCAATTTTTATCATCAAAATCTACAGTGCTTACAGCCGGAGGATCTCCCAAAAAAAACTTCCAATTACTATCGAAGAGTTGTTTGCCGTGCGTAATTTGTTGTGCTTTGATGTTTATAGTACTGGCTAATAGAAGTACAGATATTATTGGCAAAAGTTTCAAATATTTCAACATGGTGTTCAATTTGATTATCAATTTATCTTTATCATTTTATTATCGTACACTCAAAGCATCTACCGTCACTGTTTCGGAGCTGTAATTAGCAATGTCAATCGCGACTAGAGTTTAACGACTACTTTTTTACCAGTGTAAGTTATTGCCTTTTCGATTTTCTTACCTGCTGCAATCACTACAATATTAAATTTTCGAGACGTAATCATTCCGGGGAACGAACCATTTCGGTTATTAACAGTTAGTGATTTACTTGCATCATTCCAGCTAAACGTAATGGTTGAATAAGCTCCTTTTTCATAATTGTAATTATCATTTTCATCTTCGTACAAGCTAAATTCTCCATTGGCTCCCGGATAAACACGAATTTCCAGATTATCCCATTTCTTTTCAGTAGCATACTGTACTTGAGGCCCGAATGGAATGATACTTCCAGCCTTAATATACAAAGGAATCTCATCGATTGTTGTTGCTTTTACGATTTCCTTGCCACCAATGATTTTCTCGTTTGTCCAGAAATCATACCATGAAGTTCCTTCCGGTAGATAAACTTTAGTCGATTTTGGTTGAGCAAAGCTTACAGCTTGATTTTTTGCATTGTCGGATGCATCTTTCTTATCCCAACCAGTTTCTGCATTGGCTCTTAAGATGGTTTCCGGAGTATATTGGGCATTTACAATCGGAGCCACCAATATCGATTTGCCAAACATATATTCGTTGTTTATATTCACTACATTTTTATCACTAAAATCCATGATCAATGCACGCATCATAGTAGATTGACTGTTGGTGATATCCCAAGCGGCTGAATAAATGTATGGTAACAAGGAGTAACGTAAATCTATCGATTTTGCAATCGCATCGTAAATAGTCTCTCCTTTTTTTCCGAAGTTGTAAATTTCTCTTGGTATGTCAGTTCCGTGCGAACGCATCATAGGAGTAAATGCGCCAAACTGAAGCCATCGAACGTACAATTCCTGAAATGCAGGATTCTTCGCACCTTCACTCCAACCTCTGTTATATGCACTGGCAAAAAAACCTCCTATATCTGTATTCCAGTAAGGAATAGCACTCATTGAGAAATTAAGACCTGCCGGAATTTGGTTGCGAAGCGATTGCCATGATGAATTCACATCGCCAGACCATGTATTAGCTCCGTAGCGTTGTTGTCCTGCAAATGCCGAGCGGGTAAGGATAAACACACGTTTGTCGGAACTTGTAGCACGTTGGTGTTCTGCAACTCCTCCAACCGTCATTAATGGAAATGCATTACGTACTTTACGGAATGAGCCAAGGTATGTTTTCAAGTCGAAATCTGAAGGTTTGAAATCTAAGTGGTCAGGTTCCGAAGAATCCATCCACCAACCATCAATTCCCACCGAGAAAAGTCCTTTGTTCAGGTATTTCCAGTAAATATCACGTGCTTCAGGATTATACACATCATAAGGTTCAACACCTGAAGGATATTCACGATTCGGTGGCCATGCTTCCAAACCTGATTGCGGCCATGTGCCAAAATTCAAAAGCATACCTTTTGGCTTCATTTCGCGGTATTGCTTGGTTTGAGGTCCAAAAGAATTCCAGATAGAAATAATTACGTGTGCATTTTGCTTGTGAATATCATCAACCATTTTCTTTGGAGCCGGGAATTCTGTGTTGAGAAAATCCATAGCATTCCACAAGTAGTTGTTGCCCCAGTATTGCCAATCCTGAATGATACCATCGAGTGGAACACCCAGCTCGCGATATTTATTCACTACACCCACCAATTCGTTCTGACTTTTGTAACGTTCCTTACTTTGCCAGTAACCAAAAGTCCACAATGGAAACATCGGAGCCTGACCGCTCAAATCACGCATACAGGCAATGGAGCCATCGATGCTTCCACCCAGCATGAAATAATAATCAATACAATCTCCCACATCCGATCTGAATGAAGTGCTTTCCGGCTTGTCTTCAAAAGTTGTTGGAGAGTAATTATCCCAGAACAGACCGTAACCTTTTGTTGAAACAAGGAAAGGAACATAGTCATCGGTATTACCCTGAACCATGTTGATTTTTTCGTTACGCAACGATAATTTACCTCGTTGTTGTTGCCCTAAACCGTAAATAGCCTCGTCTTTGTCAAGTGTAAACGACTGATTAATGGTGTAGGTTTTTGATCCGGCATCATTGAAATCAGTAAAAGTTGCACCCGATTCTTTCTCGCTTAAGAGTTTTACTCCCGCAAGCGTAGTATAAGCAATTTTACCTGATTTTACATCCACCTCTACTTTCAACTTGTTACTTTTCAACGAAATTACATCACCTTGTTGGTTGATTACCAATTTTGTTACTTGTGGTTTTTTGATAACAGTCAAACTTTCTTTTTTAAATGGTTTTCCAACTGGTGATTTCAAAATTCTAACAGTTGAAGGACTAAAAAACTGGATCTCAACATCGGTTGAGTTGATTTTGGTTTTTAAACCCAAATCAGTTTTTTGATACGATTGCGCCTGAAGACCCATGGCAAATACCAGCAGTAGCGACAGTAATAGTTTTACTTTTTTCATAAATATATTGTTTTTCATGTTTATTTTATTGGAGTTAGTCGATATAATCCAGCACTGTGTTGAGGCAACTCATGGCTAAAGCTACCGTTGAATGTGCCCAGCTCCTTGTGACTCCACAAATCGTGCACTTTAACTTTGCCTTTCATACCAATAGCATCAAAATTTACCTTTACGTTGGCTGTTTCAGGAAGATCCACACTTCCTTTACTAACAAGTACGCCAAAAACTACCGAACCTTTCTCCTGGGTAACCACTCCGGTTGCAGTAAAAGTGTTATAACCCGCAGGCAAGTCATAAATAATCACGGATTCTGCATGAGAGCCAATTCCTTCAGCCGGTTTATTGTCGATTATAATAGGTCGGTTTTCGCATGTACGATTCACTTTTACTTCGCCGTAACCTGAAGTGGCACTAATCCATTTCAAGTCAGTTAGTTTTAGATCGCCGTTTGGTCCATGAAGCACCGGGTCAACCCAAACCACATGATCCCAATCGGTACCATTGCCACCATCTTTCACGAATAAGACAAGTTTCTTTCCGTCTTTCACCAATACTTCCACTTTTTGTGAACTGCCTTTCCCTGCAATTATCGGACTTGAGTAGTCAGCGTTGCTAAAATCAATATTATCACCCTTACTTTGTGCGTTGAAAAGTGCTACATACTTGTCTTTGCTGTTAGGTACATCGGCGGTCCATACAATTAGGTTCTTATCGCGCGACACCTGACGATTGTTTGTACTTTGTTGGTTCACTTTCAACATTTCAGGATTGGTAAGCATTTCTTTGGTGAAATCATCCAGTTTAGTCATATCACCTCCAAAAATAAGAGGTGAACGGCCTATTGCCCACAAACTCATGAGTGTGTATTGTTCACTCTTAGTGAAGTTGGTTGGGCGTTTAAAATCAATAATTCCAATAGGGAGCATATCTGCATCGGGAAAATGGCCTAGTCCGCGGTATGGTGTCCAGGCATCCAAGCGTTCATACATGGCCAACAACAATCCCCATCTATCCCAAAAATCATCGGTAATACGCCACATATTGGCATGGTTCATCACATGTTCACCCATTTTAACCGGTGTGGCACCAGGTGATAAGCTTAGAAGAATAGGACGACCTGTTTTATCAATAGCCTTTCTAAGCGCTTCTATTTCGGCAGTTTGAACATTGTCATAAGGGCGCGAAATATCGTCGCACTTTATAAAATCAACTCCCCAGTCGGCATACATCTGGACAATGGAATTATAATAAGCTTGACCTTCGGGTTTGGTAGCATCTACTCCATACATATCGGGATTCCACGAACAACGCGAATTTGTCAAAGCAATGTCTTTGGCCTTTACAGTTGTGCCAAGCACTGGAGTATTTTTTTCCACAGCCTGACGTGGAATACCGCGCATGATATGAATTCCAAACTTAAGTCCTTTGGAATGCACATAATCGGCGAGCTCTTTAAATCCTTTACCGTTTGCAGCCGAAGGAAATTTCTTCAATCCCGGAGTTAAACGACCATAATCATCCATGGTAAGCATGGCTTTAGGATCATACGCATGACCTTTCGATTCCGGTTCGTACCATTGAATATCTACCGTAAGGTATTTATACCCGCTTTGCAAAAGATACTTAGCCATTGCATCAGCTTGTTCTTTGATTTGTTGCTCGGTTACAGTTGTTCCAAAACAATCCCAGCTATTCCAGCCCAACGGAGGAGTTGGTGCCCAAGTGTGGTAATTTTGTTTTGACTGCGCTGAAACAGTAAAAATGCCAATCGTTAAGCATAGAACAAAAAGCATTCTTGTTTTTTTCAATTTCATATCGTTCTAAAAATTATAATTCACTAAAAATCTATTTTATATTGTGTTGAATAGAAGGAGCTCCGAAATAACTTGGGTGGCTGTTATCTGGGTTTACCACGATTTTTTCAACTACTACTTCCGGGTCAATCATTATTATTTTAAGCGTATGTATTCCAGACTCTTTAACATCCAATTCAAAGTCCAGCCAACGCATATTGTCAAAAATTTCATTTCTGCGGAATTGACCGGCACCAATCAGGGCAATATTTCTGTTGAGTGGAGGATAAGGTTTTAGTACCGTAGATCGGGCTAAAATTTCAGGTGTATATTCCTTAAATTCATCGTAAAATCCTTTCCGTGCATCCAATACTTGTGGCTCCTGATTATCTATTGCAACAGCAATTCTTAACCCACGCTGTGGAAACACATCCTGAGTTGGAAGAATACCCATACAAAAAACAGCCTTTCCTGTATTTGGGAGGAATATCTTGTACTCAAGCTTTGCACCTTCAGCTATAGTAGTACTTGGAGCGGTTACAGGATAAATACCCATACAAGCTTTACCTTTTCCTAAATCAGGCAAAACAATCCATTTAGCTTCTTTTCCAGGGATATTGGCACTGAATTTATCGGCAGGAATAGTGAATTCGCCTGTAGAATTTCCGAAATAAGATTCCTTCACTTTCGGTAATGCTGCCTTCAGAGCACTAACTGAAACAGAAACAAGCTCGTTGCCTTTCTTGATTTCAACAGTTCCATCCGATTTACCTTCGAGCAATGTTTTCCAGTCAACATCGACCATTAATCGTACATCCTTTTCAACCTTGCCCCTAGTCATACTTAATTTGATCCAGGGCTTATTTGCTTTTGCTTCAAATTCAAAAGAACCGGTACCACGGTTGAACACATCGATATAATACGATTGATTATTAAGCCTATCGAAAACAGGAAGCTGAAGTTTCGCCTGATCTCCGGGCCATGCAGACTCTGAACCTTCGACAGCGACACCCAATGTGGGCTCGGCAAGTGGTGTTACTTCCTTCACTTCAGGCAGTTTGCTTTCTCTTGGCATTTGCCAACTGGTATACCCGATATGAATATCGGACATCATGTTTTTCCATTTTCCATCAGCCATCTGGCCGTTGTAATAGTCACTCAATTTTTTATCCAATTCGAAAAGATCTCTTGCCCGCTGTGCATAATCGTTGGCACTTACCCTACCCTGCTTTGCATATAATTGATTTTTGCCCACTGATAGATAGATTTCTGCTATCCCTGCAGAAGCTTTGGTGGGATAAAGCACCAACTGATAAAAGGCATCTTTAGCCTCAGGGGCTATTTTAGATTCCAGCGATTCAACTTGTACCACAAGGTCGCGCCATAGCTTAAGCATTCGATCCGCTTCGTTATAATTCACGAAACTAAAAATGCGTGGCGTTTGCACCTCAGCTTTTCTCAAAAGGTTATATTTTGAATACTTAGAAACAACATCTGCTATCTCTTCTGCATGCTCTTGTCCAAAAATACTTTTTGCCCAATTTACAGTATAGTCCCAAGCTTTATCTGCCGGATAGGCATTGGGATTCCATGCAAAGTGCATAATGAAATCAATCGGAAGTTCCTTCGGTTTGAGGTCACCTACGTTAATAATCCAAATACGGTCGAGTCCGCTTTGATATGCGAGATTTAACTGCTCACGAAGTTTAGGAATAGTTGTTGTATTAACCCAACGGTCATTGTTTGGACCTCCATTCATATCAATATGGTAATACAATCCGCTTCCACCTTTTCTACCTTTCTCCTTAGGTGGTGCAATGCGTCGAATATAACCCCAGTTATTGTCACAAAACAACAACGTAATATCTTCGGGGACATTAAAACCTGCATCATAATACCGCTGAACTTCAGTAAAAATAGCCCACAACTGTGGATGATTGGCCGGATCGTCGTTATACACTTTTTGAATAATATCCCGCTGAGCTTTCACCACATCCTGTAATGTTTTGATGTTTTCAAGGTCATTCCCTTTGCCCATCGCCACATCGCCATCGCCACGCATACTCATTGTTATTAAGTTATCGTAATTCTTATTCCGATTAAGACCGTCAAACCAGAATTTTTCAAGGTTAGTACTATTTGTAATAAAATCCCAGGCACCAATTTCTTGCTGGCGTTTGGTATATTCCTTTTGAGACCGCATCATGGGTTCATGGTGCGAAGTTCCCATCACGATACCATATTCGTCAGCAAAAACCGGACTCATGGGATCATCTTCGTTAAATGCATTGCCCCACATGGCAGGCCACAGATAATTGGCCTTTAAACGTAAAAGCAATTCAAACATATGTACATACATTTTGGAATTAACACCACCAAATTTCGCATTACACCAACCTGTAAACGAAGGAGATTCATCGTTGATGAAAATACCACGATATTTTACTTTTGGTGATTCCTGAACGTATCGACCTGCTTTTACATAAAGTTCAGTGTTTTTCTTTGCAGGAACATCAGCCCAGAAATACCAGGGTGAAACTCCCATTTTTTCAGAAATATCATAAATTCCATAGATAGTACCACGTTTGTCGCTTCCGGCAACAACCAGATTACCATCAACCGTTTGAATAATAAATGATTCCCAATGTCCTTTGATTTCTGAAACATCAATTTTCTTATCAGCTATTAATTTATCGATTAACTTACTTCTTCCGATTGTTCCAACGATAATTGAACCACCTTCGGGAGTTGTTGATTCCTTCACTGTGGAAGCAATGCCTGTTACTTTACGAACGTCGTCACCTAAATCATTCGCTGCACGAATTACACCTTTCCAATCTGCTGCATCAACATAGATTGAAGTCGCTTTTCCATCGGAAACTATCGCGAAAGTATTTTTTGATGCCTCATGCTGAATATATTGAGGAGGCGTTTTGTAGCCGGTTTTATTTGCTGCTTGTACAGAAAACAACCCAGTCAGAATAATCCCTGCGATTAGAAAAATATGTCGTAGTTTGCTTGTGTTGAACATTCTATCTGTTAATTACCTATTGTTATATTTAAGTTTACATGCCTAACGAAAATCAATTGTCAATAATTGAATCTTCCTATTTCCGTCTATAATACTTTTGCAAGACAAAAAAGGCTTTTTTCTTAATTCCTTTTTCTGAAATAAGTCCCTTGCGATTCCAGCCGTCCTGCACATTAGGAAGTTGTCTCAACGGTGTCATGAAATCGGTCAAAATCCAGGGTGTAAGTCCAGCCAGTCCATCAATGCGATCGAACATGGCAAGATTTTCCTTGTATAGATTCTCCTGATAGTTTTCACTCCATCGGGTAAGACTATCGGCATAAAATCCCTGCAAGGCATCACCACCAAATTCACTGACAATGACAGGCTTTTCCATACTAGCTTTGTAGGTTTTTTTTCTACATTCCTCAGGCAAACCACCATACCACCCCAGGTATTCATTGAAGCTAATGATGTCGAGGTACTTCATTATCGGGTCACCAAGTGTATAGTCATTATCCGGGTGTCCGTCAACAGCCTGATCTTTTTTGCAAGCTGCACTGAGCAAACGCGTACTATCCATACCCCTGACATGTCCAGCCAACGATATCAAAAAATAATTACGAGCTGGTGAAGGCGAAGTTTCGTTGGCTATTGACCAAATAATGGAACTTGCCCGGTTATAATCCCTGTTAATAAGTTCGGAGTATTGATCCTTCGCTTTTTGAAGTACTTTGGCATTTCCCCAGTCGATTCCCCAATATAAAGGCAGTTCTTCCCAAAGCATAATGCCCATTTCGTCGGCCAACCGGACAATATTCTCCTGATGCGGATAATGCGCCAGGCGCAGAAAATTACATCCCAGTTCTTTTGCCCATCCCAGTACCAGTCGTGCATCCTCCATCGAGTTGGCTCTGTCTTTGCGAAGCGGGTTTTCATCATGCAATGAAATGCCTTTCAGGAATACAGGTTTGCCATTGAGCAGGATTTGTTTCCCTTTTGCTTCTATCGTTCTAAATCCAATCCGATCTGTTACCTTATCTGTTCCCGATTCAATGGTAACATCGTAGAGCTTTGGATTTTCGGGCGACCAGAGTTCGAGTTTGTTCGCAGCCAACGTAAAATTGCAAGAACCTGTTGAATCAATGGTTACTTCCTTCACTACTTTAAGTTCCGGAATTGTTATTCTGGCTTTTTGTCCAGCTAATTTTCCATTGAGTGTCAGACTTCCCTTAATGCTTTTTATTTTGCTGTTAAGCGTTGTTTTATCAAGTGACAAAAAATAGTTACTGATAAAAGTCGTCGGAAGTTCAATCAATTTCACATCGCGGGTTATTCCTCCGTGATTAAACCAATCTGTCACTTTCCCCGGAATATAATCGTTTGCCCGGGTATTACTTACACCAATTATTAAATAGTTGTCTTTCTCTTTAATCAGCTTGGTGATTTCAAAGCAAAAAGGAGTGAATCCACCTTCGTGTTTTCCCAAATTTCGGCTGTTAAAAGTTACCGTACAGAGGTAGTTAGCCGCTCCAAAATAGATAAAATACCGTTTGTCTTTCGATAGATTCTCCTGATCGAATGTTTTCCGATACCAAACCGTTCCCTCGAAGTAGAACAGTTCAGGTTTCTGGGTGTTCCACGATCCCGGCACCCAAAGTGATTCAGCTTGATCAAAGCTGTATTCCACCCTGTCCGTCTTATCTTTTGGTTTCAGATTGGCAGATATTGGAAGAAAACCAATTTGTCCGGTTTCATACTGATCTATGATATATTTCCACTTACCGTTTAAACTGGTGAAATTCCGGTTTGAAGTATTGGAAATAACAACATTCTGGCTTTTTAATGGATATAACAGGGTAATCTGAAATAACAAATAAAAGCAGATGGATTCATTTATTTTTATATGTCTTGTAGCAATACCCATTTTAAAAATCGGTTTTTATATAAAATTTCATCTGCTTATATTGAAAAAAACAGCATTAAGAAAATACAACCTTATAAATACAACTCGTATCTCCTCTACGAACGGATGAGATCACCTCGGCTTTTGCTTTCATCCCTGAAACCGAAGAAAACATTCTTTCGGCAAATCCTTCGGAACAATAGCACATTGCAGATGAGTCTTTTTCCTTATCGTGAATGGCAATTGGACAAACACAATAATTTTTATTTTCATCGGCAATGAGCACTTTTCTCTTCTTGCTGTATTCAACTTTCCATCCCCATTTGTCACGAAGAAAAATAGAAAATTTATCGATATCACCTTTATATTCAGCTAGAAGAGCATCCATCTTTAAATTTTCAAAATGAACTTCAGCCGTTTTCTTAATCAACTTCCTGACTGACTCTTTGTCTAATTCACTATTAGCATTCAGCAGTAAACTACCTATCCATTCACGTAGAAGAGAAAGACTCTCTTTCTGAGCCTGAAATGCTTTTTCATCAACGCCAGCAACTGCTTCTTTAGCAAATGCGATTGAACCGAATCCACACATACAAATTCCTGAAAAGCAAGCTTTTTTGAGAAAATCCTTTCTGTTCATTGTTCCTTTATTCGTATTTTATTTCTTCGCCGGCACACTTACTCCTTCTGTGGTAAGCTTGATTGGTTTTATGCTTCCGTCGGGATTAAAATAAAGATATTCAGCACATACCTGCCGTCTACAATCGCCACCCGGAGTTCCATTCAACGTATAAGAACCATCGTGGTAGAAGAAATACCATTGATTTTTGAATTCAATAACCGATGGATGAATGGTGAAACCATACTTTGCAGAAGTGGTTAATAAACCTCCATACGTCCATGGACCGGTAATGCTTTTAGCATAAGAATACGCAATTTGTTCGGCCTGCACACCAGGGGCATCCGCAGCGTAAACCATGTAATACAAATCTCCACGTTTGAAAAGCCAAGGACCTTCTGAATAATTTCTAAAGGGAACTTTAATAACAGGGCCATCAATTTCAACCATATTACGCTTTAGTTTCACCATATAACAGTCGCCATTACCCCAAGCCATCCAAGGTGTACCATCGGTATCAATAAGAATAGTTGGGTCAATATCTGCATTCGGTCTGTGCGAATCTTTGGTCATATCGTCTGTAATAAGAGGCTTGCCGGGTAGTGCTTCTTTGAAAGGCCCTGTCGGACTATCGCTTACAGCCACAGTAATAAAGTGACCGTTTTTCCCATCAAGCGTAACATAATCGTAGTATTTACCATCCTTCTCAACCACTTGTGCGGCCCATGAAGCTCCACTATATGCATTTTCGAAATCCTTTGCCGCCAAAACGGGACCGTGGGCTTTCCAATTCTTCATATCTGTGGTTGAATAACACAGCCAATTTGGCATATTGAACCATCCACCAACCGAAGCAGCATCCTGACCAACATATGCATAAACAGTATTACCTATTACAGTCATTGCCGGATCGGCTGTAAAGAAGTCAGTGAAAAGTGGATTCTGACCCGCTACCCGAGGCATTGCCTCACCTGAAATCTTAACCTCATCTATTGCCCCATCAAGTACCTGAAGACTATTAGGGAAACCACCAGGGAAACCACGACCAATTATCCACATACCAGCATCGCTTCGGAGAGCCTTACCTTTGAAAGTAATAATCGAAGGTTTGCTAAAACTTTTTTCTATAGAAGGTTTCACTTCAAAACTAAGTTGAGTTTGATCAGTCTTTGAATCATATTCTGCTTGGGCACGAACATCGTACCACTTACCTGCTTCTACTTCATCTCCAGCTACAATACGACGAGCTACTCCATCAGCGCACATCACTTCAACAAAGTATTTTTTATACATATTGTCAAAACCCATGGACAAATCGCCGGTCAACTGCCCTTTCGCTCCTTCTTTGCAAAGATAAACCTGTTCGGTGCCAAGTAAGTTACACTTTAAACTGGCCTCGATATTCCAACTTTTCTGTATATTGTAATAAGCCAGCGGGCGATCGAATGTCACCACATACTCGCCGTTTTTCAAGGAAAGTGAGCGAGTATTTGGTTTACCATCTACCTGAGCTGTCGGGACATTATCGGAAAACACATTTGGGGATGACTTGCCACCACGTACCTGCAAATAATTACCCTTACCTGATTCGTCAAACACATATGGCTGCGGTTCAATCGAACCACGTTCTGAGGCTGTGAGTGGCTTTCCTACAATAGAAATTGATGTGGTATCTCCCTTCAAATGCTTAACTGTTTCAAAACGCCAATGAGCTAAAACTTCATTGTTCTTTGTTGAACTATAAGCAGAAGGAAAGCCAAATGTCAATCCGACAATCGTTATAATCAACATTATCTTTCTTATGTTTGTCATTTTATATATAACTTTCATTTATTATTAATTACTGAAATTTCCACCAATCAAAATTGAAAAGATCACCCTCTCCACCTTTGAACACAAAGTATATATCATGTACGCCTTTCACTTTGGTAACCTTGTATGATTGAACTGTCCAGTTAGTTGCACCCCCTGTGGATTTTACAACACAAGTTCCTAGCAATGTTCCGGTTGGACTGCCTACATGGATTTCAATACTTCCACCGCCGGTAGCCGATGCGACGTTAGCATCAAACGATTTTGCGCCTTTTCCAAAATCCACACTACGTACTTTGATGTAATCACCATTACTAATGTCGGTGACATAAACACCTGCTTTTTCATCTTTCGCAGTTTCAATGCCTTCTTCCCATGCAATGGTTTCGGCCTCAACTTTTACAAATGGATTCAAGTTAGCAGCACTTTCTTTTACTCCCCCTTTAGTTGGAGCGATTAATGGAATTGAACCATCTGCATTAAATGTGAACGGTTCAATACAAACAGAGCGTTTAAATCCACCACCACCGGGCAATGCGCCATTGTGATAGAAGAGATAAGATTTGCCTTTAAAATCGATGTATCCCGGATGGTTGGTAAATGCTCCACCTTCCTTAATTACGTGCATAATGGTATCGCCATAAACCCACGGACCTGTCGGGCCTGTACTGGTAGAATAAGCAAAATGCTCTGGAACACCTCCAGCCGGATAAAGCACGTAGTATTTACCATTCCGTTTAAAAAACCAGGGACCTTCTTCGTAGGTAGTAGTTCTTTTTTCGGTAGAGTAAACGGTTCCTTTAATTTTCGATACAAATCCATCTTTTTTATCTGCCGGGATTTGTTCGACACCTGTAGTCTGGTCGTACGAAATCATGTCGCTGTTAAGTTTGGCATACCATAAATCCGAATCGCCCCAGGTAAGGTAGGATGTTCTGTTGTTGTCAACAATAACAGTAGGATTAATATTTCCTTCACCACAATGTTCTGTAATCAATGGTTTTCCCAACAAATCGGTAAAAGGTCCGATAGCTTTGTCGCCCACAGCCACTCCTATCACTTTTTTGTTGGTAGCTTTATCTATTGCGCTGACGTACCAGTAGTATTTGTTACCTGTACCCCTAACACTGTGTGAAGCTGATCCATCAATGGACTTTGCCCAAGCAAACGTTTTATGGGCATCAATGGTACGAAGTTTAAAGCTTTCTTCAGTCAAAGGAACTTGTACTACTCCAACCTTTTGATCGTACGAAATCATATCCTGATTAAGTTTTACATACCACAAAAACGGATTTCCCCAATATAAGTAAGCCTGTCCATCATCGTCGATGTAAACTGTCGGGTCAATATAGCCATAGCCAACAAGCAATGGTTTACCAAGTGCATCTTTAAACGGTCCGGTCGGACTGTCGGATACTGCAACTCCAATGGCATTTCCACCATTTTTTTGATTAACAGGCAAATAATAATAAAATTTGCCGTTACGATAAATACATTGACCAGCCCAAGCATCGCCGCGCGACCAGTCAAAAGTCTTGTACGACAAAATCGGACCATGGTCAGTCCAGTTCACCATGTCGGTGGTCGAATAGCAACGCCAGTCGTTCATTGTAAAAAAGTTTCGAACTGTTTTATCCTCATCGTGAGAGGTGTAAAGATAAACAGTGCCATTGTGCACCATAGGCGCCGGGTCGGCGGTATAATTGGTCTGAACAATCGGGTTATCTGCTTTTAATTTCGATGGCAGGAGTGCAATCAAAATCAGTGCAAGAATGGTTGATATTCTCATTTTCATGATTCTATATTTTTATTTTAGATTATTTCGTAGCTGTAAATTTATAAAGTAACACTCCGTGAACAGGAACTTTCAGGGCAAGTTGACCAGTTTTGGTTTCAAGAGTACTAATGTCTTTTTGTCTCCAGAGGTCACGCACTTTGAAATGTCCTTTTATTCCAAGTTTTTCAAAATCTTTGTATGAAATATCGATAATATCTGTACCTAAATTACAAAATCCAACTGCTCGACTGCCATCTTCGAGCTCTTTCACGTAGATACGAAGCTCACCTATGGTTTGTATGCATGAAGCCTGCTTACCAAGAGGATCCTGATTGATTTCAATGACTTCATCGTTTGTTAGCAGATTCAACGTAAAATCATCCAGTTTTTCCATATCGCAACCAATAAGAAGCGGTGCGGCAAATAAGCTCCATAAGCTGATATGAAGATATTGTTCGTCAGGTCTAAGCTTGCTTGGATGCGGATTTCCCCAACCTACATGGCCAACTACAAGCATATCAGCGTCATTCCAATTGCCTGGTTTAGCATAAGCAGCCGATTTATCTTGATCAAGTATAATGCTTTTTACACTTGCCCAGGTATCGGTAATGTCATTGGTGGTACGCCATAAATTACCACCAACCGAACCACCCCACTTCCATACATCAGACATACCGTACTGACACACGCTAAATACAATATCGCGGGGTTGTTGCTTCAATAAATCACCCATTAACTGAAATGGTTTCATGGCAGTACTCAATACACTACCACCATTGTACGACAAAGACGATACTTTCAATGGGTCGTTGTTCGGCAAACCGTTAATCACATTGCCATAACTACACCAGTCGTATTTCAAGTAATCGAAGCCCCATTTGGCATAGCTTTGGGCATCAAGTTTTTCATAACCATAACTTCCGGCACATCCACCACATGTCCACGGGCCGGGGCTTGAGTAAAGACCGATTTTAAGTCCAAGACCATGCACATAGTCTGCTAGACCTTTCATATCTACAAATCTTGAGTTGGGAACAATATTACCTGCTTCATCACGAAACTTACCACGTATGGACTGATCTTTGGAATCACGGTTGTTTTCCCAGAAGTCATCAATATTGATATACGTCCAACCGTGGTTGATAAGTCCGCTTTTCACCATGGCGTTGGCTGCTCGTTTCACTTTGTCGGCTGAGACCTCTTGCGCAAAACAGTTCCAGCTATTCCAACCCATAGGTGGAGTAAGAGCAATTTTGTCGCCACATTCTATTTTAAATTTTCTTACTGCCTTGCCTTTCGCATTTTTTGCTTCCAGCGAAACAAGATAAGTACCTACCTTTGTAAGTTTACCTGTTATAAGACCGGTTTGAGTGTTTATCTTTAAGCCGCTTGGCAAACCCATAGCCGAGAAAATCATGGGTCGGTTACCTGTTGCTGTTACAAGGTATTGAAACGGCGAACCCGGACGCACTCCAAAAACTTTAGCTCCTGTAATTTTTGGTTCAGCCTTAGGAGCAGGAGTTAGAATGTATGGTTCAGTAGCTACAGGACTGAAAGTTTTAAAAGTACTTACTCCGGTGGTTTCAAACTTTGCATCCACCCAATCAACGTGATCGTAGTAATTTCCGTTTCCTCCATCGGTTACCACCAACTCTAGTTTCTTAACACCATCAAGCTTTACCGAACAGGGTATAGCAGCATCGCCTAAATGCATGATGCCACTCGCCCATAATTTTTTATTGTCACCATAAACAACAAATTCAGCTGCAGGTCTCTGCCCTTTTACCTCATCGTCGATACCAACCTGAGCTGTAAATAAAGTGGCTTTCCCTTCTAGCAAAACAGTCAATGAGCTCTCAGAATGGCTTCCAAAACCGCGCTCGAAAGTTTTACCTGCTATAGTAAGAGGGTGATTATCCAGTGATTTGTTTTTCATTGGAACTCCATAACCCTGAGTTGCCGTGCTAAGATCGAGTTGATCAAGCCATACAGTTTGTGCAGATAGCTGACCAAAACCCAGCAGACTGGAAATGATTATAAGACCTGCAATGGCAGCCAATCTAATGTTACTTGTTGTTTTCATTAATGTCTTTCTATTTGATATTATTTTTTTTGAATTTACTATTGAACATTAAACTTCCACCAATCAAAGTTGAACAAATCTTTATCTCCCTTGAAAACGAAGAACAAATCGTGTACTCCTTTAATATTCTTTACAGGAGTTGTGATCGTTTTCCAGCTATCACCTTCACCTGAAGTGGTTACGTTTATTGTAGCCATTATTGGTCCATCAATCTTGTCGGTACGAATTTCAATTTTTCCTCCAGACAATGAAGCCACACTAGCATCAACCGATGTTACTCCTTTTGAAAAATCTACGCCTTGCACTTTGATGTAATCACCGTTGTGAATAGATGTAATAAATATTTTGTCGCCAATCTTTTTGTTATTCCGTCCGCTTCGCTCCCACTCAGTAACCATATCAGTTTTAAGCCCTTCACTAAAAGCCATTGTTTCAGCTTCGGTACGTTGGTAAGGATTTAGCACACCGAGTTGCATTACGTTTTTCGACCAAAAAGGTAGCTTCTGAATAGTGCCATCTGCATTGTAGATTAAATTTTCGAGGCAAATTGAGCGTCTTTCATAATGCTTTGACATGGTTTGTTTCAGAATAGCATAATTAAATCCGAACACGTAGGATTTACCTTTGTAGTCGATAACTCCAGGATGGTTTCCGCTTGATCGTGGGTCACCTTCCATTATCATCCCTTTATATTCCCATGGACCGATTGGAGAATTAGCCATTGCATAGCCAATACCTTCGGGGCAGCAGGTGGAAGCATAAGCCACATAATAATGTCCGTTACGTTTCCAAACCCATGGACCTTCCTGATAGTGAAATGGGTCTTTCTCCCCTTTTGTTTTAATAAATTCAGGCATTTTTTTAGGCTCACTTGAACATGAAATCATATCCTCATTCAATTTCACATACCACAATTCAGGGTTTCCCCAATAAAGATAAGCCTGACCGTCGTCGTCAATCAATATAGTCGGGTCAATATCTTGTGGTCCATTCTTAATCAGCGCTTTGCCAATTGGATCTTTGAAAGGTCCGTAAGGGCTGTCGGAAACCAACACGCCTATTCCCAAACCATTCGGCACCGGGCAATACAAATAAAACTTATTATTACGCCTGATACATTGGGGTGCCCAGGCTCCATTATCGGTATTTACCCATTTAAAATCTTTCAGCGAAGCTACAATGCCATGGTCAGTCCAATTGACCATATCGGTAGATGTATACAACATCCAATTTAGCATTTTAAAACCTGTGGCATCATCCTCATCGTGACCGGTGTAAAGAAACACCGTGTCGTTATACACCATAGGTGCAGGATCGGCTGTATATTTAGTTTGAATGATGGGGTTCTGAGCATTTGCAAAAAGAGCTAATGCTAAAGAAAATAATAGTATCTTAACTGTTTTCATTGACTTTATTTTATTTATAATTCTACAACAATTTATAAAAACCAATTATTACATAAGGCTCTTCACCTTGTTTTAATTCAGGAACTTTCAATGTTCCAAGAAATATTGCATGATTGAGATAATCGTACGGACTATCGCTTGGTGCCTCCAGATCAATAACCGATCTAATGTATTGAGTTTTGTTTTCACCCGCGACCGGAACATGAATCAATGCTTTGTTGATTACCTGAATTACATACCCATCATTGGTCTTTAGCAGATAACGTGCTTGAAGTTCTGTATCCCCATCGGGACGAACCAACTGCCAGTCTTCACCTCCCGGTAAGACCACTCCTATAATGCTTTTACCGGTAAATGTTCCTCCTGTTATCGGAATTACTCTTCTTGTGCCATACTTACTTTTTCCAACATTAATCATAGTGGCAATTTTCACTTTTGCTTCCCAAACAAACTCCGCTTTGAGATTCTCATAAACGCTGTCACTCTTTACTGTATGTGAATTCTGAGCATGAAGATTATACGAAATTAATGTCGATAATAAAATCAAACTGACTATCACTAATTTAATTGATTTTCCTTTGTCCATTTGTACAATTTTCCTTATTTGAGGATAACAACCTCACCGGTTATATTCAAACCAGTGAGGTTGTATTGAAGGCTTTACTTATTTTGCATTTAGCAATTTTATAGTGTAGCTAAAAGAAGTATCTTCAGCAGCTACTTTGAATTTATCAAGTGGTTGTGGACCACAACTGTTAGAACCAACGCCCAGTGTTTTTGTAGAAACTGTGAACACGGTTGATGTGCTTGCAGGCAAATCAATTTTGTACTCTACCGGATTCATTTGTTCGTCCGTATAAGGCAGAGCAGCCACTTGCATTAATTTTTCATCAGATTGAACCAATAACGAAGGCATATCCTTACCGTTTAGCTTAGCCCAACGTACTTCTTCGTGGTTGCCACGCTCCATCGGTTTTTCGTATTCATATTGTTCGTTTACGCCAATCTCATAAAGACCAACTTCAGCAGCACTCTTACGATCTGAATAATTTTCGAACGGACCACGGCCAAAGAAAGCCATCTGATCAAGTTTTTTGTCGAGCAACATGCGCACACCTATTTTAGCCAGATTAATTGGCAAACCGGTGAATTTAACCTGATTATCAACCTTTATAGTTCCGTCGCCTTTCACCACATATGTTGCAGTATGGTAAACTCCAAATCCCTCTTTTCCGTCAGCTTTTGTTGTCGAAACTACTTTTACAGTTGCGTTGTCAACAATCTCTACTTTAAAATCAACCGGCTTATATTGAAGGGCAGTTACCCCAAATTTCTCCCATTGTCTGTAAGCCCAGTCATCGTCAGTACGGTGAGCTGCACGCCACAAGTGCAATTTTGGAGCGCCATCGGTAGCCAACAGGTTTGTTCCATTTTTGATTAACTGACTCATAAAGCCTGTTTTCTTGTCAAAGCTTACTGAAAAATCTTTACCGGAAACAGTTGCAGCCTGGTCATTCTGAACCAGTTTTACTAGCTGAGTTACTTTAGCTTCCACCGCCGGAGGGGTATTAATTGGAAGTTTAAATTGAGCAGTAGCTACTTCAAATCCTTTATCAGCCCAAAGTGTCTTTTCCTTTTGCTTATACGAAATGCGTAAATAGTATTCAGCACCTGCTTTTGGTTGCTCTATCTTATAAGGAACAAATGCTCTGCCTGTGCTACGAGCATTGATAGGTCGATTCAGATTAATATTGCCTTTGGCTATCTCTATACCATTCTCTGTCAAACTCCACGTTGCCTCAATTCTGCTCAACGAGATAAATTGATATTTATTTCTGATAGAAATTTCGCCAGAAATCGGATCGGATAAGTTTGTGTCAATCCATTGAAATGCTTTTTTCATTTCAGGATAATGCGGTTTTACTTTATTTCCTTCGGTAGAGCGATCGTATGACACAACACCTTTGTGGATAAAGTAATGGTCGTTTGGTGTTTCGCCAAAACCTCCTCCGTATGCCAATACTGGATGGTTAGGATCGCGTTTATTCCATAATCCTTGATCTTGGTATTCCCAAATGGCACCTCCTAAAATTTCGGGATTGTTATCAAACACTTCCGAATACTCGTCAAGCGAACCCATGGAATTGAACATGGCATGAACAAATTCACAGATATAAAATGGTTTTGTGAGCGATTTGTCCTGAGCTATATGAGCATAATCCTGAGCGGTTCCGTACATTTTACCATCCAAATCGGCCGGATTGTTTTTACCTGTTCCAAAACGTTCGTAATGGATGGGTCTGGAAGGATCCATTGCCTTCACAGCATTCATTGCTGCAACAAAATTTGGTGTAGCTCCCCATCCACATTCATTACCCAACGACCAAATAATTACAGACGGACTATTCTTGAAGTTTTCAATATTAGCTACATTTCTATCAATAATAGCTGATTTTATGGTAGGTTCGTTATCAAAACGACCATCATATCCGTGGCATTCTACATTGGCTTCAGCCACCAACCAGATTCCCCACTCATCGCAAAGCTCGTACCAGCGAGGATCATCGGAATAGTGACTAGTTCGTATGTGATTGCAATTACCTTGTTTTATAACCTGAAGGTCGTGTATCATTTGTTCTTCGGTAACTGCGTGACCCACGTTCGACCAATGTTCGTGTCGATTTACCCCTTTCAATTTGATAGGCACCCCATTAACTGTGAAAACGCGTCCTTTGACTTCAATTTTGCGGAAACCTACTTTTTTAGACAGTATTTCTCCTTCCGAATTGGTTAACACAACAGTATATAAATTTGGCGTTTCAGCAGTCCACTTCTGAGGATTAGTCACTTGAAGTTTTACCTTCAGCGCTTCTTCCTGATTGGCCTTAAGAGCCACACCTGTTGCAATACCTTTAGCCACTTCTTTGCCATCCTTGTCATACAGAGTGGCTGTCAAAGTTTGCGCTTTAGCTGTCTGACCACCATAGTTTATGATTTTTGCAGTTACATCAAGTGTTGCATCTTTGTAGTCTTTATCCAAATCGGGCAAAGCAAAAAAGTCGCGGATATGTACCTGTGGAGCGCTCCACATAGTTACATTGCGGAAGATTCCGTGAAGACGAAACATATCCTGATCTTCGAGCCATGTACCCGAACTATATTGATATACCTCCACAGCAATCATATTTTTACCGGGCTTAAGGTATTTAGTCAGATCAAATTCTGCAGCATTGCGGCTGTTGACACTAAAACCAACCTTTTCTCCATTCACCCACAAGAAGAAAGCACAATCAACCCCATCGAACGTGATGAAATTACGACGACCTGTCCATTCTGTAGGAACATTAAACTCCCTACGATAGCTTCCTACCGGATTGCGCTCAACGTAAGCAGTATAATTCTTATCCGGCTCACTCATTACATGTGGGTAATCTTTTTTAATAGTATAACCCAAATTCCGGTAAAAAGGTGTGCCGTAACCCTGTACCTCCCAGTTAGAAGGCACCGGAATTTCTTTCCAGCCCGAAACATCGAAGTCTGGTTTATAAAAATCAACCGGACGTTTTTCAGGCGTTGGTACCCAATTGAATTTCCACGATCCGTTAAGGGTCTGACAAAGCGAAGAAGCATGTCTTTTGGCTACTAAAGCCTCCTGCAAATTGGCATAAGGCATTAAGGTTGCATGATACGGCTCTTTATTTATACCGAGTAATTCGGGGTTTTCTATTTCTGCTGGAATTGGAGCATTGTTTTGAGCAAAAATTCCACCTAACGAGGTCATTCCGGCAAAAACCAAACTAAAGAATAATGTTTTTCTCTTGAACATGTTTATAAAAATTAGAAACATACTGAGATCATGTTAATCTCAGTATGTTCGTGATTACTTGTTGTTTATATGAAAATAGTCAAACGAAACATCAAATGGTGTACTAGGTTTGGTAGTATCCGAGTTGAAATAGAAAGTACTCTTCATACTTTGAATAATAACTCCGTCGCATGCCATTAGTCCAGCTTTAATATCCTTAAGCAATATGCTGGCAGTTCCCAACTTGTCAAATTTCTCGCCATCCAACGAATAATAAGCTGTATAGATACTTCCTTTCTTATCCAATCTGAGGATTAAAGCATTGCCACCTGTAACCGGTTTTCTAAGATTGAAAGTAGCCATAGATTTTGCAATACCGTTTTCTTCAATAATTAAGTCAAGCGTTCCTGGTTGTTCCTCTACACCAGCAGCTCCTCCTCTACCCGACCGTGTGGTTTTTGTAACTGCGCGTAACATCAGTTTCACAAAATTATTGTCGTTTTCATAAACCAAAATTCCGGCATTTTCAGGTTGTGACGGATTACGTGAACAAGTTAATTTTGTGTCGATTATCCAATCGTTGTTAGCGCTTTGCAAGAGTAAATTCTTGGCATTATTGCTATTCTCAGAAATATCGCCGATCTCACTTGTTATAGTCATTGAACCTGGATTTTTGGAAAGAGTATAGGTTGATTTATTTTCTCTTACCCATTCCCATGGCTTGCCTAGTGTTGAAGCATTGAATTCATCACTAACAGACTGAACATCAAAATTAAAATAGTAGATGTTTTTTTCTTGTGTTATATTGTCCAAATATTTCACTACAGTGGTTCCCGGAACAGTTTTTGCTTGTTCAATATCAACTGTAACATCTTTTACCATCGCAGAAGCTTTAATTACTGGCGCTTTAGCATTATTCTTCAACAAATAACTGTAAGCTTTCACATCCTTGCTGAATCCTTCAATATTTTTTCCATCGATGGTGATTAATTTTGGAGTCAAATCAGGCATAACCTTCACAGGGCAACTGTTTGATACGGTTTTTCCATTCACAGTTACATTGACAAAAATCAAAGCAGCTCCAACACCGGTTGCAGTCACTTTACCGGATTCATCGATTGTAGCAACCAGCGGATTGTTGCTCTTATACGTTACTTTCGCATCTTTGATGTTAATGAAACTATCATCAGACATGGAAGCAGTCAGGCTTGTTCCAACAGTATTACCCGGACGTAAAACTACTTTATCACAATCCAGCACTACGGTTTTTAATTCCGGTTTAAATGCACCACCCATGGTAGCTTCTAACTGACCTTTAATATCTTTTGAGGAAGCTCCGATTTCAAACACATATTTTCCCTGATCAAACGTAATCTTTTTACCTTTAATATCCCAGAACCAAAGATCAGCACAATCAACTTCGATTGATACGGTTTTTGTCTGACCTGCTGGAATTGCCACTCTTTTGAAACCTTTCAGGCGTTTAATTGGTCTCTCAAGCGATGCAGGACTGTCTGGTGTTTTCACGTAAATCTGTACTACTTCATCTCCATCAACAGTTCCGGTATTTTTTACATCCACAGTTACAGTTACTTTATCGTTAGGAGTAATACTGGTTTTACTAATATTAAAATTGCTATAGGCAAATGTAGTATATGACAATCCATAACCGAATTCATACGAAACATCTTTGTTGAAATACATATAGGTTCTTCCGTTTTTTCCATTTCCGCCTCTCAATGTATAATCGGTTAATTCAGGAAGATCACTGATGGATTTGTACCATGTCAAACTGGTTTTTCCGCCCGGATTAACTTCTCCGAACAAGATCTTTGCCATAGCAGTTCCTTGAGCCTGTCCGTTGTATCCGGTGAAAATAATTCCGGCAACATTCGGATTGTTTTTAAATTGCTCTACTTCAACCATTCCCATTCCCTGAATAACCACAATGGTATTTGGATTTACCGCAGCAATTGACTTGATCAGTTGGTTTTGATTTCCGGGTAAGTTGATAGCAAATCTGTCCGATTCTTCTCTTCCTGTGTTTTGGTCAGTTCCAACAAAAACCAAGGCTACGTCTGACGAAGCAGCCATATCCAGAGTTTCTTTATCGGTTGCAGGTACTTCCGCCTCGCGATAAACAAGAACAATGGTTTGTGCTCCGGTAATACCTAATGTATTTATTTTAACAGGAATGATTTTTGATCTTCCACCACCAAAACCGCCAAAACCACCCATGCCTCCGCCTTGAGGTGAGCCGGCTATTTTTTGTGAAGCAAGAATATTTCCGGTTTTAGAACCAACTCTAACCTCAAGTAAACCACCATCCGAAGATACGGTCATATTAAAGCGCATGGAATCCACATTGGTAATATCAACATTGTTATACGCTGTCCAGTCGCCATCCTTAATTCCTCTGATAGAAGCTGCACCAAATCGTGCCGAAGTGATTAAACCTCCTGAAGAAGCATCGAATTTAGTTGCATCGTAATCTTTAACACCGGCTTTGCTCACGGTCGAGAAACCCACCATGGTAAAGAAATCGGTTCTTTTTACTGTGTTACCTCCTGATTTTGAAACAACTTCCACGTTGAGATTATTCTGAGCAATATAATTTTTAATACCAGCCAATGGAGTTATTTTGTATTTTGGATCGGCCTCTCCCGAGTAATCGCCAAGTTCCACTAAATTGGCTTGCGGACCTAATACGGCAATTTTCTTGATAGCACCTGCATTCAAAGGCAATGCTTTCTTACCACTTTTTACTACCAAATCATTTTTAAGTAGAACAGGCGTTTTTGTTGCAATTTCTATGGCAAGGTCATTGTGAGAAGGATCGTTGATAATGCTGGGCTTGATACCTGCATACGGAACAATATTTTGAGGATCAAATTCGCCCAATCGCATACGAATGGTATAAATATTAACCAATGCTCTATCCATATCGGCTTCAGATATCAACCCTTGTTTCAGTGCTTCGAGTGCACTAGTTTGGTATATACCTCCACAGTCGGAATCAACTCCCGTTTTTAAACCCATTGCGGCCGCCTCAGCTTTGCTTTTTGCATAATGATGGCTGTTTACAACATCAGCCACTGCATCGCAGTCACCAGTCACGTAACCATCTAGTCCATAAGTTCTTTTAGCAATTGTATCAACTAAAAATTTACTGGCCGACATAGGCACACCATTTACAGCACTGTAAGCTGTCATAATGGCTGGTAGTTTATCTTTTTGAATAAGCGTGCGATATGGTGTTAGATAAAATTCTCTCATATCACGGTCGTCCATATTGGCACTTCCATTGTGACGGTTAAATTCCGAATTATTTGCAAAATAATGCTTGCCACAGGGCACTGTTTTCAGATAAAGAGGATCGTCGCCCATTAATCCCTGAACAAATCCACTACCAATCTGCGATACTAAAAATGGATCTTCTCCAAATGTTTCAGCAGTACGGCCCCACCTAGGATCACGTGCCGGTTCAATTACAGGCGACCAGTAGGTAAGTGTAAATATCAAATCGTGGTTGAAACCGCGGGCTTCATCAGCCACAACAGAGGTTTCGCGCTTTATCAAAGCCGGATCCCAGGTTGAACCCACAGCAACACTGTTAGGAAATGAAGTAGCAATCATGCCACTGTTGTTATTTCTACCCACTACTCCGTGCAAAGCTTCACCCCACACATCGTATTTGTTTACTCCAAGACGAGGAATTGGAGGCATGGTATTACCCAATTGACTTTGTTTTTCTTCCAGTGTCATTCTCGACACAAGATCGGCAGCTCTCTCCTTAAAAGAATACGCTGTGTTTAAATAAATTGGTTTCTTATTGTCTCTCGCAGGCATAAAGGCCATCATTGGAAGAGTGCAAAGAAATAAAATTGCGACTTTTGACTTTTTGAAGTTCATAATAAAATATTTAAGGGTCATTATTTATTTTTTGATAAAAGATATTTATAGAATTGTTACTTTAGTCATTTTTAAATCTTTAGTTGCTGAACTATTACCGTAAAACACTTCATACTCACCCGGTAGTACATCCATTTTCACTGTATTTCGATTGAAAAATTCGAATGAATTATACGGCAAATTGATAACAGCCTGAGCAGTTTTACCCGCTGCTACGTCTACTCGCTGAAAGCCTTTTAAAGTCTTAAGCGGTCCATCAGTATCATTTACCTTCCGAACATAAACCTGTACAATTTCAGTTCCGTTGCGTTTGCCTTTATTTGAAACAGGAATGGTAAGCTCCACAGATTCGTTGGGTTTAATCGCTAAGCTACTTAATTTAGCATTTCCTATCGAAAAGCTTGTGTAACTCAAACCAAAACCAAATGGAAATAACGGATCGGACATATAACGATAAGTGCGACCTTTCATAGAATAATCCTCAAAATCGGACAACTGCTTCACGCTTTTATAAAAAGTGATGGGCAGTTTACCCGATGGATTATAATCGCCAAAGAGTACGTCTGCCACTGCCTGACCACCCGATTCACCACCATACCAAGCCTGAAGAATAGCATCGCAACTTTCAGTTTCGGGAATCAGAGCAATTGCCGAACCCGAACAATTCACGAAAATGACTTGCTTCCCTGCTTCTTTCAAAGCCTTCAAACAATTTCGTTGCACTGCCGGAAGTTCTATATCGGTACGATCGCCACCTTTGAAACCGGGGTATGAAACCGGCATTTCTTCCCCTTCTAATAATGTAGAAAGCCCTCCGACAAACACAACAACATCAACTCCCTTGAGCTTCTTTAAAAGCTCAGTATAGTCAACATCTACTTCCTTTCCCAGATTAAATTCTATATTAGCTTCCCAATTATTAAGCTGGGCATAGCGAATTTCAATTTTGTATTTCTTACCGCTCTCAACTTTATACGGAATTCGAGAAGGTAGTGTTCTCCAATTGTTATAGGTTACCAGAGATTCGCCATTGACAAACAATTCAAAATATCCGGTAGCTCCGCACTTGAACACAATTTCTTCTGTCTTGGGTGCCACAAATTCTGTTTCGTACTTTCCTGAGAATCCTTCAAGGCGAACACCGGTCGCAAATTCATGTTGGCCGGCAGTGGTTAATTTGATTGGATTCACAATTTGTTGTGTAGCTACAACATCACCTTTAAGATCTTTATTATTCCAATAACTTACTTTGAATCCTTTTTTTCCATCAATAGAACATTGCGGAAAATAGCTTTCGGTCACTTTATCTTCAACCAAATCACAGCCCTTTTCATACAAAACTTTATTCGCTGAAAGCTTGGAAGTGATACCATCAAGAATCGTAATGGTTCTCACCGGAGTTCCGTTATAATTTCCCCATAACATGGGTTTATCATTAGCATTTGGTCCAACTACAGCTATTTTCTTTGATTTACTAAGAGGAAGGATATCATTTTTATTCTGAAGCAGAGTCATCGATTTTAGAGCCATATCCAAAGCGAGTTTCCTATGCTCGTCATTATTTACAATCGACATTGGAATTTTAGACCATGGAACTAAAGCATCGTCATCCATCTCTCCCAAATCGAAACGACCAACCAAAACTTTCAACAGATGTTTATTTATTTCTTCTTCGGTAATCAAACCTTTTGCTACAGCGTCCGGCAATTGCTTGTAAATGTGGTTATCCCATTGACATTCAACATCTGTTCCTGCCCAAACACCCTTAGATGCTGCGTGAACTGCATCAGATGAAACCTTGTGACTCGTATAAAAATCGGACACTGCACCACAATCAGCTACAACCATGTACTTATAGCCCCATTCATCTCTCAAAATTCGTTGAAGTAACTGTGTATTTCCACAGCAAGGCTCATCGTCTAAACGCTGATAGGCACACATCACTTGACGTACATCGGATTTTTGAACTAATGATTTAAAAGCTGGAAGATAAGTTTCCCACAAATCACGAGGATCAAGATTGTTTATGTTTAGAGAATGTCGACTCCATTCAGGGCCTGAGTGAACAGCAAAATGCTTGGCACAAGCCAGTAGTTTTCTGTACTTGGCATCAGCCGGTCCTTGCAAACCTTTTACCACCGAAACTCCCATGCGCGAAGTCAAATAGGGATCTTCACCATACGTTTCCTGACCGCGTCCCCAACGAGGATCACGAAATATATTCACGTTCGGAGTCCAAACCGAAAGGCTTAAAAAACGGGTGTTCTCCAATCCTTTCTTCGTAGCTTCGTTGTATTTTGCTCTCGCTTCATCCGAAACTGCATCAAAAATTTTATAAACCAGATTATCATCAAATGAAGCGGCCATACCTACTGGTTCCGGAAAAACGGTCACATTACCATTATTGGCAAAGCCATGCAATGCTTCACTCCACCAGTTAAATTTCTTGATACCCAAACGAGGAACAGCATCAGATATATCGCACATTAATGTCGCCTTTTCGCTCAGCGTTAGGCGGGAAATTAAATCTTTAGCACGTGCTTCCGAGCTTAAATTCGGATTTTTATACGCCAATTGCTGAGCCCATGAACTTACTGAAAACAAAAGACTGGCTATAACAAACAGTCCACCCTTTAAGCTTAAATGTGTTGATTTTTTCATACTATACTTAATGCAATTATTAACTATAAAATTGGTTTAAGACACGCTACAAAACCACCTCTTCCTAATAATTTAACTTTTACAATGCTCGATTTCTCAACTACTATATATTCTGTGGCAAGTTTCTTATCGTGCTCACCATCAGATATCAATGTCATTTTGTATTTTATATTTTCCGGTAAAAAATCAAAGGTCAATGTTTTATTTTTTGGAAATCTTTCGGCACTTATACCTCCAATATACCATGCATTTCCTTTACTGCGGGCAATAATCACGTCTTTTCCGGGATATCCATCGAGGAGTTTGGTGTTATCCCATGCATTGGGTACTTCTTTCAAAAATGATTTTGCAGCATCGGGTAAATCATGATAACCCTCTGGGCGATCAGCCATATGCTGAATACCGGATTCGAACACTACACTAAGTGCCAGTTCGTGTCCGTAAGAAGTAATATGGGGAAATTGCGAATTGGTAAAAGTTACCGGCGTATAATCCATTGCACCCACTACATTTCGGGTAAAAGGTAAAATAGTGTTATGTTCAGGAGCCGTTGTGGTAAATTCGGGTCCGTTGTTATACCACTCTGCACCACGCACGCCTTCGTATGTCATCAGGTGAGGATAAGTGCGTGCCCAACCGCGTGGAACCAAACATCCATGGAAGTAGACCATCATCTCAAATTTAGCGGCATCTTCCAGAATATCGAGATAGTATTTAATCATGTCTTGTTTTTCACTCTCGAAGAAATCAATCTTTACGCCTACAACGCCTAGCTTCTTTAGTTTGGTGAACTCTTCGATACGATTCTCGTGCGTCAACATTCGATCTTTAGGAGTGGATGAAACCCATGTATGGTTTCCTCCCGAGTTATACCACATCAAGGGTTTCAAACCCAATGAGTGAATATACTTTAATGCATCTTCCAGTTTTCCACCATTGCCCATGGTATCCCATTCCCAGTCCAGTAAAGTATAAGGCCATCCCATTGAAGCTGCTAGATCGGCAAACTCACACACTTTTTTGTAATCTTTCGTTCCGTGATTGCTCGACCAGTAATTCCACGATGCTATTCCCGGCTTAATCCAATCGGTTTTAGAAATAATTGAAGGTGAAGAAACATCATCAACCAAGGTAGATTCTACAATATCAGACAGACTTCCGATAATAACAACCCGCCAAGGTGATTTCCACGGAAGCGTAATAGTCGGTTTTACTTCGCCTTGTCCTCTTCCGTTCCATTGATCGGGAAAAGTAAGTTTATATTTCGATTTTTCAGCGACATTAGAGAGCTTTGTTCCACAATAATTTTTATCCAAATCGGCTTCATGAATCAAATACCAGCAGCCTTTATCGGGTGTATTGAAAAGCGCAGGATAACCCCAGTCTTGTTGAGAATTTCCATCTTTTGAGCTGGTATAAAGACCTTCATTGGCCGGATTAAACTTTTCCAACCATCTTTTGGTACTATCGGTCACACAATAAGTTGTAAGTTCATCGTTTACAATAAGAGTTCCTCCCTTTTCAGGAAACTCATAGCGAAATGCCACCCCGTCATTGTATGCTCTGACAATCAGATTCAATTTTGATTTACCCGGATTCTCAAAAGACACTATGACTTCATTCGCGGAGTTAGTACATTGCACACGTTTGCCATGTACTACAGAATAATGCTCATTTATCAAATTAGGTTTACTAGCTTTCAAATATTTCAACTCATTTGAAAAAGATTGATCTGCTCTCGTGAGTCCTAATGTTACTTGTGGAATAACCTCAGACATTTTACCATCATTCAAATATTTCACTTTCAAATACCAGCCACCCGCCCCAGTATTTGCCCCGTTGTGGAGTTCAACTGATATTTTCTTATTCGGAGAAACAACACTTGCATTCTGAGAAAAAATTGCTAGTGAGCTCATTAAAAAAAGGCCAACAATTATCTTACACTTCATTAGAATATACTGTATTTTTACTCTCACATTAAAAAAAACTACTTTTAATGTGCAATAATTAAATTATTTCAAGCACATTAGTTTCTGTCAACTCCCATTGCCATTTAGGCTTCAATTTTATTAAGAAATAGTACCGCTTTTATATTCTAAACCCGTGTAACAAGAGTATAAAAAATTACCCTAAACTTAATAAGACTGAGATTTCATCATATGGATTAAAACTGCACGAAAAAATAACACAATTAATCCCTCTTACTCTAAAAGTTATGACTCTTATTGCACGATTAACATGTGTGATTCTGTCTGTAAATTGAAACATTATATTTTGCTACAAATATACTTTACTTTTCCGGATAAATTATAAAACATATGTTGTAAGAAGTATCGTTTTAGTTGAATTGTAAGCAAACCATATAAAAAAAAGACTTAGCTATAATCATTTTTCGTACTTTTGCAACAAATATTTTTCACAAATGAGAAATTCTCTATTAACTATCATTTTTTTGTTTTGCATTCACTGTGCTGCACAGGAAAATTATGTTTTTTCACCTATCAACAGCAGCAACGGGCTTTCCGATAATCGTGTACGTTCTATTTGTCAGTTGCCTGATGACAGAATGATAATTGTCACCGAAGGTTTAGTTAACATATATGATGGAGCTAACTTTCGGTATATGCATTACGATGATCGAAAGGCATATCTGCTAAAAGATTATTCGGCCTGGCATCGTGTTTACATTGATAATGAACAACGATTATGGGTTAAGAATCAACATAGACTTTTGGTTTTTGACATCCGAAAAGAGTTGTTTATTCCAAATACCGATAGTATATTCGTTTCACAGAGAATTAAAGGGCAGGTTACCAATTTTTTCATGGATACTGAGCATAATTTTTGGTACACTACCACAAACGACGAATTGATCTATAGAAGTAATAATATAACTCGTACTTTCTTAAGCCATATTTCGAAAATAAACGGGATTAGCGATAAATTGTATGATATTGTTGTATATAAAAAACAGCTTTTTCTGTTTTATAAGTCGGGACGAATGGCCTGTATTGACATGAATACTCGTAAGAAGTTGTATGTTGAAGATCCATTCAACGGCAATAATGTGTACTCAAGTAATTTAGCAGTTATACCATACAAGAATTATTTCTACCAAGTGCGTAATGGAAATGGGATTGGATTATTGCTGCGATTCAATGTTAAGAACAGAAGGTGGGAGAATATTCTGAAAACTAATTACTGGCTAAATACACTCACTATTGATAACGCTGGAAATTGCTGGATTAGTTCTTTAATCGGGCTTTGGTCTATAGATCAAAGTCTTCAGAACAAACAACTGATATCTCCTCTACACTTAGTGGATGGGCGGATATTTGAAACTGAAATAAGTACTCAGTACATTGATAACAAAGGAGGTATATGGGTAGGCTCTGTAGACAGGGGAGTATTGTATTATCACCCAGACAGATTTAAGTTTCAAAATTTTGGACGCTCATTATTCAAATTTCAGGAAACCAAGAAAATAAGCGTTCGATGTTTTGCTGAAAAAGATAATTATATTTTAGTCGGGACACAAAATGGTTTGTTTCGAAAAGAAAAAGGATCTGCTTCATTGGAGCTATACAAAAGCATTCCAACTAATTCTGTGTGCGAAATGCTTTTAAAAGACAGTAAACAACGTATTTGGCTGTGTACTCAAAACAATGGTTTGTTTTGCATCGACAACAAGATAATAAAGCATTTCAACACACCTAAATACTGCTTGTCTATTTACGAATCCTTTGATAACAAGTTATACCTTAGTACCGACAACGGAGTTGGAGTACTCGACCCTTTAACAGGTAATTACAAAAAGGCTACCTATTCGACGGGTAATTTTCCTTATTATTCATATCAATTAACTTACCTAAGAAAAGATATGCTGCTTGGGTACTCAGATAACGGTTTGTTTATATATAATACCCGAAAGAACACTATTACAATTCCAGATAAGAGAAACGCTTTACAACAGCACAATTGCCATCATTATCATTGTTTGTTTACCGATAGTCGAGGCTTGGTTTGGCTTGGTACTATGGATGGTCTTAACGTATATAATCCTACAAATAACAGCACGAAAAGTTTCTCCGAAAAAGATGGTTTAATTAATAATAGCATACGTTCTATCGTAGAAGATGATTTAGGGATGATTTGGGTTTCTACATCCAATGGAATTTCACGAATAGCTGTAAGCGAAAAAAACGAATCATACCAGT
>Ga0302286_10000153_pt1 | contig 57106 bp, 74 predicted proteins | sample III_Fen_E2_3_FD_198765 | JGI IMG/M metagenome (GOLD analysis project Ga0302286, IMG submission 198765) | Peat permafrost microbial communities from Stordalen Mire near Abisko, Sweden - III_Fen_E2_3 | ecosystem: Environmental > Terrestrial > Soil > Wetlands > Permafrost | place: Sweden: Abisko...
ACCGGAATGGCAAACATCCGGGATAGTCCTCCCATGTTGCCCGTAAAGTCAAAATTCAACTGTTTCATACGCTTTTTTAAATTGTTGTGATATTGTCCCGTTACCCGACAACTTCGCCAACGATATTCTATCAATTAATAAAGAAATATTATTTAAAATCTCATTTTTACAAATAGTGAGATTGCGCTGGCAATCTTTGTTGATCGATTCACTTGGCCAAATATCTTCCGGAAAGTTATATGTGCTTTGAAAATAGCTGATAGAGTCAGTTTGTGACATTCCCAGAGACATACGGGTACTTATAATAACATACATGAATGTCTTTGCCCGGGCTTCCATTTGCCGGTTGAAGTCTACCATGTCCGTTTTAGTCAATTCCCATCCATACCGGTAAAAATCATCCCGGGTTATCTTCACTTCAACGATATCAGTGTACCTGATATGCTTGCAACCTTCCAACCTGGAATCATAGCGGGTGTTTTTGCGTTCAAGTTTCTTCCTTAAATCAGGATACACGGTTTTATCTTTCGTAAAATCGACCGGGCAACCGTAATTTAACTCCAAAAATCGTTTAACATATGGCTTGCATGGAATATTTATACTGAATTTGCTCATAGAAAAAATATTTTAGTGATTACAGATACGCTATTTTACCGACCTACCGACCTACAGACCTACAACATCAGTTTTTTAAGAGCTAAATTACTAAAAATAAATAAGATAACAAAGTGTATGTAGTTAAAACACCGACCTACAAAGCCGTTTTTCGACCTACAAACCCCACATTTAACACTTTTCCGACCTACAACCTAAAAAACCACCGACCTACAACGACCTACAAAATCACTCCACCGACCTACAGCGACCTACATCCGAAAAATATACAAAACAATGATTACCACCTATATATAATATTATTTTATTGAAAAATATTATTAATGTAGGTCGGTAGGTCTGTAGGTCGCTGTTTTTAAATTTATTTTCAAGTTTTATTTTAATGTTATTCTTAATAATTTAGGGGGTGCGGGGGATTTTGAACCCGAAATCTAAAAAGTAAAATGTATCGATCACTTCATTTTTGTATAAAAAGAAAGCCGACCTTCCGGCCGGCTTGAATTAGTATTGGATCTATAATTTATTGAAAAAAGAAATATTACTTTCGTATCTGAATGTTTATTTATACTGAAGTAATAATTCCTTTATTTCCTCAATAGGTAGCGCAATATCTGTACAGGTTTCACTTTCCACCGGAAGATAAGCAAATGCTTCAGGGAATTGTTCCTTGATCCTTTTTGGAGTGGCCAGATTAAGAAGTGTAGATTCAATTTTTCTAATGAGTATTTTTGATTCATCTTCTAATTTATTACGATCTAAACGTAGTGATTTAAACCACTCGTATTGCTCACTGGATATTTCAACAAATGTTCTGTATCCATCATTAGCCGGTACGTATTCAATATCTACAAATAGATCATGTAATGGTCCACAAGTAAAGCCCACATTATGTGCAGTTCTGATATAATCAGGAAATTTTGAATAAATTTCTAATATTCGTTTATCAACTGATTGAAAAGCTAATTCTGTTGCTTTATTTTTAATTTGATGATAAATTTCATCTGTTTTTTTACCAATTGTAGCATTTACCATTTTACATGCTATATCTGTAGCCATTGTCTTCGAAATTCTTTTCATTTTGATTTGATTTTTATTGATTAATTATAAATACTTGGTCTTTACACCCCTTTAGGGGCTTGGGGTTCTTTCTTAATTCATTACTTCCTGTAATCCTTCTACCTGGTATCGTTGGTCGTTCTCATAGCATTCCATTGATTGTACCCCGTGCATGGTAATAAGTGCTTTCATTGTGATCATTTTACCGTCCGGATTTATAAACTCTTTTTGGTGAATAAAAATTAGTATATGTCCCATATTAATAAGGTATTTCGTCTGTTGTTGCTGGTCGCAGCATTAATTCATAAATCTCATAATTACCAAGATCACCATCCGGTTGGCTCATTACATGCTCTAAAATGTTCTCCATGTCATCGGGGTCCTCAATTTCACCTTCAAAATAATGATCCAGTTCTTTAGCCTGAATATGGTGTATAAAATACTTTTGCTTTTTCATGCTGTTTTATAGTTTAATTTATTTATTTGAGGTTTCATTGAACTTATTAGCACCTTAGCCATTCCAGATGGAACTGCATTACCAATCATTTTTGTAGCATCTTTACGTGAATATCCTGTAAAGTATTCAGGAGGGAAACCCATTATTGGTCCAAGCTCTGAATATGGATTAAGAAATCTCATTTTAATATCGAAATCTTCAATACCTGGTATGTATGTAACTACGGCTTGTTTATTCTCTCCTGTCGTAATTGAATTTAATGGCTTGTCAATAGATTTATTTTGAGTTTCAGGATGACCTGAGCTATTGAAATACGCTGAAATGAACTGCATTTTCTCTTGAGTTGTTATTGAACTTAGAGGTTCGTCAATCGATTGGTTATTATACTCCGGATGATTGTTACTATTATACTGCTTACTGATAAACTGAGCGGTAATAAGCTGTTTTGTTTCTCTGGTTAATTGAGGATTAAGAGGCTCATCAAGTAAATTATAATTATCACAATGGCAATGATCCTGTATAAACTGCATCTTTTCTACTGTTATAAGTACTTTAGCTTCTACAGTACTTATAGTTGATAAAGGTTCATCCAATAAATGACAGTTATGCCCTTGTCCATGATAAGTCATTAGCATATGTTTATGCATCTCCGGAGCATATCTCTTAATACCACCGGCTATTCTTCTCTGAGTATTTTTTGAAAGAGGTTTACGGTTCTGTTTCCTGATTTTTATATTGAATTGCCTTCCAAAAATTGAAATACCTTCATCTTTTAAATCTATAAAATCTCTGCAGGGAACCCATTGTTGCATATTAAATGTTCCTTTTTCATTATTGCTTTGTTCCGGCCAGCATATTTCAACACCGGGTGCAGTAAAAATACCAAAGAACCTGAGTCTGCGAGTTGGACAATTATAATCGGCAGCATTTAAAATTCTATATTCGAAATTTGGATATCCAAGATCCTTAATAGCATTTCTCCACCTTTTGAATTCTTCACCCTGTCTTGATTTAATTGGATTACCTTCTGAGTCAATTGGTGCCCACTTTAGGAATTCAGGTACATTCTCAATAAATATGACATAAGGATTAGCATGTACTATATATCTCATTAATTCCCATCCAAGTGTATAGCTTCCTATATCCTTATTTCCACCTCCTTTAGCCTTGCTGTGCTGGGTACATTCTATTGAAGCCCAAACAATATCAACAGGATCAAGTTCCATTACATTTTGAGTTCTTATATCAGCCCGATAATGTTTCGTCTCCGGATGATTTTTTGCATTACACTCAATGGCTTTTTTATTGTGATTTAAAGCCCAAAGAACTTTTACTCCTTCAACTGATAATGCACCGGTACCAACGCCACCACCACCGGCGAATATATCTGCAAATGTTACATCTTCTTCGAAATTCATAGTTTTTCAATTTTTAAATATTCTTCTTCAGTCATTGGATAATCCCAAAAGCTTAATTTCCCTTTTACATTCAATATCGGTTTTTTAAACAGTACCGGATTTCTCAATATCCAATGATAACATCCTTTTTCTGCCCATATTGAATCTGAACCTTTACCGGTTCTTTTAACTGAAATACAATTCACAATTTCAACTGATCCGATAATTGCAGAAGCATGACAATGAACATGACTTGTTTTAGATTTTATTTCATCTAATTGCTCAGGAGTAAAGAACGTTGTAGGGTCATCATATTTAATCTTTCTTGCACTTGAATGAATTAAAACCCTTCCTCTGAATTTTGTATTCCAGGTTCTATTTTCAACCGGCTTAACTCCGGAACAAATCAAATACGACCAGGGCTGTTTGACTGATAGTGTTTTCATGATTCCTCTTTATCTTTAGGATTATAATACTCCGTTTTTGATCCATGGCAGTGTTTCTGTTTTTTCCCTGATCCACATTCACAAGGTGAATTCCTGCTGACCTTTTTTGCAATGAGCGGATTTCCATCATTTAAAATCAATGATACTTTTCTTTTTTCGTGATTCATAAATTTGATTTACTTGATTTATAATTTATTATCTTAAGTTTCTATTACATGAAGTTCCAGCCATGCAAACCTGATTCTGACAAAAAAAATCAGCATCGCAATCCGTATTTATTATTTCTTTAGTATCCGGTATCATTGATATTCTATTTTTCTCTTCTATTAAAGCTTTTTTAAGTGCTGGAAGTAACTTTTCCGAATACATATTAACTGCATGCTCTATTTGTTTAGTCCTAGGCATATTAAACATTCCTTGAATAATCTTATTCTTAAAATAATCAGTAGTAATTGAAAGAATAAATTCTTTAAAAGGCATACCTGTACTTCTCCAAGCATATGAAAAATTTCCGTAATCAGTAACTGATCCTAATAATCCATCACTGGTTAATACTACCTGACCAAGCCACTGGCCATCTTCAGTACGTAAAGTGTAACTGTCTGTTTTAATTTCTTCCATAACATTGTTTGATTTAATTGATTTATATTTAAATAGTAAATTGTAAATGAATAAATTGTAAATTTTTCAAAATGGTATATCATTTCCTTCCGGCACCTTTTCCCCTTTTGCATTCACTTCCACATTCCGCTCAAAGTCAACATCAATTAACCCTTTAAGAATGTTGTAATTAAACATATAAGCCGATGTGATACTGCTTTTTTGCTTCATTTTCATGCGGGCAAAATTGCTGACGTTCACCGATTCACCATCCGGGGCCACAGTAGCATCATTCCCACTGATATCCATTTCAGCTTCCTCCCATTTAAACCTGCAGGAGTTGGTTAGTCCGATATAGGCCTGATGACTTTCAAAGTATGATTTAAGCGACTGTCTGGATAAAGACTCATCTTTACCAATGGTGGACGAATAAAGCGAGTATACAGCCTCAAATGAGATATACAGTACTTTGGTGTCCAGCGGTAGATCTACTTCCTCAGTCTTTTTAGAACTCATCATCCGGGTTACACGGATTGACGGGTTAATCTTAATTTCACGGCCAATTTTAATCTTATTGTGTGTAATCAGCGTGGATATTGTCTGGAAGTAAGTAGAAAGTTTATTGGTGCTGGATATCCGTTCCAATTGGTTCAATACTTTCTTTTCAGCTATCGGTGCAAATTCCAGGTAAGTAAATGGAAGTTTCAAATGCGGTGCATGTTCTTCCAGGAGCCGGCAGGTAGCAGTCATTAACGCACAGGCATTAATAATACGCGTCATACCTTCGGTATTGGTCACTGATATCCTCACGGATTCTTTCAGCTTCTTGGTTTCCTCACTCAGTATCGTCAGGTATTTTTTTTCAAATATCGAACGCAATTCAAGTACCTGGAGTAATACGTTCGAAAGACCGGTCTTTTCATGGCCCTTTAATTTATCAAACAATTCAGTATCTTCCTCCGTGAAATCTCCCCCATTCCTATGAGGTACATCACACATAATACAACGGTTACTGAGTGCACCATCATCCTGCTGGGCAGCCTCCTGGCCTAATAATATAATACTGGCATTAATGGCCGAGCTGTCAAGTTGTTTAGAGTTTACATCCTTCACTTTTATACGGCCTTCACCGTCGAGGGTTGCAGCCTTTAATCCCTGAAACTTGGATTTTGAAATGTCTCGGTCATTGTACTCTTCCATAACCACCGGCACATTGCGGATTGATTCCAGGATCATGGAGAACCCGGCATCCGAACCAATATTTAAATTGAATGCCGGTGTGGTATCGGCCATGTACAGGTTACGGATACTTTCAGCTATCTGGCTCTTTCCTGAGCTGGTAGGACCTATAAAAAACAATGCCGTGAAGTAACGCCTCATTTCAAAGATATAGTCCCTAAAAGCGCAGGTAATAGCGAATAATATCGCCCATTTTCCATTGTCACCGATATTGTATACCCGGTTCATGAGTCCGCTCCAATCTTCGAAGCTGATTTGTTTTTCAATGGGGATATCACGGTACACCAGGTTACGCGCCTGGTTGAAAGTTGTATTCTCACCTTCCTCCGAAATACGGATCTTTGAGAATACCGGTGAGTAATAATTTTCTTCGTTATGGCTTACCAGTCCCAATTCGTCTACGGGTTCAATTTTATATTCATTATCTACTTTGTGGTAGATGGCATTACCAAAAGCAAAGAAACCTTTTGGGTGTTGTCCGAAGGTGCGGATAGCCCGGCAATACCGGAACCCGTAACTCATGGTCATCCAAATACGCTTGTATTGGTCCATATTCCCGAAGAAATTGTAAGGCCCTTCATTCACCAGTTTTTCATGAACTTTCGGTAATCCTGCAAATACGCTTGATTTCCATTCCACATATCGATCTAACTTAGGATCTAAATGGCAAAGCTGGATAACACGCTTATTGTTGGCATCGTCATTCTCATTATCATAAACATGGAGTAATGGTTTAATATAAAAATCGGTAATGCTGGAAAAACTTCCACCGGTTTGATTCCTGAACATGTAGCTGCAGAACCTTCCTTTTTTATCAGCCAATGGGTAGAATCCCCATCGTGTACAATTATCGGATAGTACCTTGTCATTCTGAATATAATCCGGAATAATCTCAGCATCGATATTCAGCGTGTCACTCATCGCCCCCAGGCGTTGGTTATCGAGTAAAGTTTTATCTTTTTTCTTTGCCAGGAATGGTTTCAACACTTTATCCAGGGCAGTGACTTTAAGTCCTAACTTTTTGGAATACTCATCAATCATTACTACCCTGACGGTAGCTTCAATATCTGATATTACTTCAGCACAACGGCCAATGATCTCACCTTTCTTTGATCCATCAATAGTATTTGATAATATATCTTTATACTGATCGGTATAATAGTCACAAAAACTTTGTGAAATAGGTTTATCGTTTATCTCACAATCAACGGAGATATCAAACCCGTTTTTGTGCATATTTTTCAATATTACCAATCCTTTTGGTTCTCCGGATTCTTCAGTAGGAGCAATATACTTACTATCCTTAACGGTTAGCTTGCTGATTTTAGACCTGAGCGACTGGACATCGGTCATTGTTGGAGTTCCAACTACCAATATCATCGGAGTTTCTGAAAAATCGTTGACAAAATCTTTCTGGTTAAATACAATCTCGCAATCCTGATCTTCATCAGCTTCCAATAATTCAACAGCATCCTCTATTCCGTAAAACCCATGTTTCCATTTATCAACCTTGAGTTCCTTAGTTGGTTTTATACGTTCTTTGATAATGGTACTGGTAGTTTCAAATGTCATGGCCAACCTGGTGGCATAACGTTCTCTCAGGTATTTATCAGGTACCACCGAAACACATTCACAAATCAGATCCAGCAGCTGGGTATTTTCAAAGTCCGAAGCATCTGCCACTTTCTTTGCTTCAAAAAAGTAATCTATAAAATCAAGCTCCCTATTCCGGAGTAATATATTCAGATCCTGATTAATCGTTGCCTTTGCAAAGTCGTCAGGGTCCTTACCGTCCGGAAGAAGTATGGCCTTTACATCAAACCCATGAGCCAGTAATGTTTTGGCATTTGATATACTGGCTTTCAGTCCCGCTGAATCGGGATCATACATCATCACCACTGTATTGGTGAACCTTTTCAATAGCCTGGCCTGTGCATCAGTCAACGCAGTTCCTGATCCTGCAATAACGTTATGTACTCCACGCTGAGCTACCGAAACCACATCAAACTGGCCTTCCAGTAAATAGACCTTATTTTGTTTTGAAATTGACTCCTTAGCCTGGAAAAGTCCGAACAATACCTGACCTTTATTAAATACCATAGTATCTCCTGAATTCAGGTATTTGGCAGCTTTGGCCGTATTATCCGTTATTCTTCCGGTGAAACCTACCGGCCGGCCGTAATTATCCAGGTATGGGAATGTGATACGCTGACGAAATACATCGTATTGGAATTTCTTTTCGTCGCTAATGGCCGTCATTCCGGAAGCAAGTAATAGATCCAAGTTAAAACTACGTTTTGGAAAATCTCTCGTTATCTGGTTATCTGACTGAGCATACCCTATTTGATAAAGTTCGCGTATTTCATCGTTGATTTGTCTTTCTATCCGGACATAATCATTGGCGTCCTTAAATGATCTCAGGTTATCGGAAAATTGTTTATTACTTTCAGATAGTACCAGGTAAACCGATTCCCGTTGCCTTTCTTTAGCTATTTCTTCAGCTGTCTGAGGGAGTACCGGCAATTCAATATGATACTGGTTTGCCAGTGACTTAACAGCTTCAATAAATGAAATATGTTCATTCTCTTTCACAAAATTGATCACGTCACCATGCGCATTACATGCAAAGCACTTGTATATTCCCTTTTGGGGAGAAACGGTCAGTGATGGCGCCTTATCGCTGTGAAACGGGCATATGCCAATGTGATTTCTGCCATGTTTATGAAGGGTTATTGATCTACCAATTACTTCAACTATATCAGCTCTATCTTTAACTTTAGTAATTATATCCTGTGAAATTTGACTCATAATATTATTTTCAAGTAAATTGATACGTTTTGTTATTCCCGGTTCCAAATTTTTGAGGCCTTATTGTAGTTGTAAAAGGAAAATCATCCTTATTTACTTTATCCAATGCATCTTTAATTGGTTGCGCATTGGTAAAAAATTTACGTTCTACATTTTCATATTTTATTCTTACAACATACATGCCTTCACCGAATTTTGTTTTTACATCCGGTGAAAAATCAAGAATTTCTATTTCGCAATTTGTGACATCTGTTATTGATATTTGTTGTACCGGGAATATGTTTTTTTCATCAGGTTTTATTCCTAAATCAGAAAATTTCTTCATGTTTAAGTATCTTTTTTTGTAAGTGTTTAGAATCACAATGTTTGGCCCATCCTATGTGTGGTGCGATCAGCATTTTATATTGTTTCGGATCCAGTTCCTTCTTGTTTAGTTTTGCAGCTTTCCGACAGAACCGAACTTTAATTGATTTACGCATTAGTATATGCGTGTGTCTGAATATATATCCAACGAAATCAATCCCACGTGCTGAAACCGGAAATACCTGGTAATTGCGTTTTAATTTCAAGTTTAATTGATTTGTAAGGTAATCATCAATGTCAACCAATAAATCGTGTAAATAAGGCTTATCTGCTGCCAGTATCACCACATCATCAGCGTATCGGTAGTAATACTTCACTTTCTTTATTTCCTTCATATAATGATCAAAATAACTCAGATAAAGATTTGCGAAAAATTGAGAAAGATAATTACCTATTGGAACACCAGGTGCACTTTCAATAATTTCATCAAGTAATTTTAAAATCCGTTTATCCTTTATCTTTTTTCTGATAATACACTTCAGTATTTCATGATCAATATTTGGGTAGAACTTCTTAATATCAAGTTTCAAACAAAAAGTAGTATTTTCGATATCGGTTAAATCACATTTCAAATCTTTTAAAACAGCATGGATCCCTTTACCTTTAATGCATGCATAACTGTGCGAAATAAAGACTGAAACCCATACAGGTTCTAAAATATTCATTATAGCATGATGTACTACCCGATCTCGAAACGGAAGTCTGAAAATTTCCCGTTCCTTTGGTTCGTAAATTTTAAAGATACTGTATTCAGAAGTCTTATAAATTCCGGATATCAATTCGTCATACAAATGATTAATGTTTCGCTCAACATTTTTCTCAAAAATCTTCACACCATATTGCCCGGATTTACCTTTCCGGGCTTTCTGGTATGCAAGCATCAAATTATCTTTTGTTACTACCTTGTCAAATAAATCATTTATTCTTTTCATATGCCTGGATTTCAAAAATGGAGCTTTCTCGTTGGATACTAACACCAGTTGAAAAATTAGTCGTTTTTTGCTAAGAAGCAAGGCCTTTGTCTTTTTAATTACCAGTTGGGAACTGGAACCTGCATTCGAATTCGTATTATCGTAATTCGTATTGTTCAAACCGAACGCTGAAGCAGAACCAGCGAAGACAAACAGCCCATAATTTTTATCCTATCTGAATCTCTTTCCAGACATCCTTAAACTGAGTTGCTGAATACTCTGCCGTTTCTTCGTCAAAATTGACCAGACGGGAACCGGAACCCGCATGCGAATTCGTAATATCGTAGATCGTATGGCGCAAACCGAACGCCGAAGCAGACATTCTAAACCAAGCACGCCATTTTTTTTCTGACCAATTATCCCAATCCGGTTTTCTTCCTTCATTTAAAGCTTCAGTTATAACTATTCCATTGTATATATTTTCAAAATATGATTTTAGATCTTCAGGTAAATTCGAAAAATCAACAGTTGGTCTACCTGCTATTTGAAATGCTTCTTCTACTGTTACAGGTCTTTTTTTCTTCAATTCTTTTTCTTTTTTCATTGTATTTATTTGTTAAAGTGAAATATTAGAGTGATAACATGTCTCTGAACTCATTTTTAAATCTTTCTCCAATTATTTTGGCATTATCCGATTTTAGTACGCTCAGGCGGGAACCGGAACCCGCAGCCGAACCCGCACTACCGAAATCCGCATCGTACAAACCGAACGCCGAAGCAGAACCATTATTCAAAAAATAAGGATAATGTCTGCGTTTGTCTTCGTTATAAATATCAATTCTTTCACCTTCGTTGAATGCTTCTGTTACTACGAGGCATTTATACACTGATTTAAAGAAGTCACGTAAATCAGTTGGTACACAATTAAAGTCCGGTACTGAAGGTCGTCCTGTCTCAGTTATGGCATCTTCAATAGTGAATATCCGGTCTTCAACTGACGTTTTAAAAAAATCTTTTCCAAATGTGTCTTCAAGTAATTGCTTGAATTCAGGAGAGGCCGTTTTATACATGCTTCTTGCCTTACTTTCTTCTAACTGTACTGTCTTTTTCATATAATTTTTAAATTTAAATTGTATATAATTTATTCATTTTCAAACATTGTCATTTGACGTATTTCGTGTATGCCTTCCAATGTCACATCGAAATAATCAGCAATCCGTTTTAATTCTGCATCTTTAATAACTTCACTACCTTTATAAATCGACCAGTATCGTTTCTGTCCAATTTCAACATCATTAAAGAATGACCTAGTAGGAGTGAAGCATCCGACATCCTTAAATTTCTTTTTCAGTACCTGAAGTAATAAATTATCTTTCTGAACGCATAACCGTGGATCATTACGGTATCGGTGGATAAATAGGTTTAATGCACGTTCTGTCCTGCCCAGGTCCTTCGCTATCTGTGGAAGTGGCTTATCATGGTAATGCTTGAACAGGTATCTTTTTTGGGAAATGGACCAGGGTTTCATATTTTGCGAATTTGTGGGTTATAATGGTATAATCAGTATTAAATTCATAACAGCATTCAGTTTCAGAGAAATAACAACAGGTAACTTTGATAAATAAATAATACAGGGATGGTTTCACCCATTTCTCAATTAGGAGCCGTTCTCCTATTTTCAATTCGTCAAGTAATTTATATACCTGGTGTTTGTACGTCCAGAACTTATCTTCTCCCATTTCAGCAATTGCTGTAAGTATCCAGGAGTCATCGGAAAGCGAACTTAATTTATGTTCGGATAGATTCATAAGTAAATTATTTTTGAAATGTAGTTACTATTGTTGGCTTTCCACAAGATGGACAGCATATTGGGTTACAACGGGCGCAAAATATTTGTCCACAATGTGGGCATTCAATTTCAATGCAGTGATTCATTTGGAAATGTTATAACGAGAATGAGTAATGAAATAAATGCCAATGAGAATAGAATGAATAAGACGAAATTGAATGTAGAATGATTTTGTTTCATATTATATCAAATTAACTAATAAACAAATAATTATCATTGCAACGAAAGCCCAAAGAATTGAATTTGCAAGTCTTTCATCTTTCATATCATCTTCATGCTGTTTTACGTTTTCGAAGTGTCGTTGATTCTTGTACATGGGGTAGGGTTTTAATAAAATCAATAGAGGCTCTTATAATAGAAAGTTTTTCGTAGCAGTCAGTTTTTAGTAGCAGTAGAAATCCTTTTTCCTTACTGGAGTGAATACATGTGGCAGATTGAGTAGATTCTATTTTATCAGCAAGATGATAAATATCAAATGAGAATTCAGAATTTATAAACAGTTTCAAAATATCCGTATTACCGGTTACTTCAGCGATAGAAACAATTGTTGATGGGATGCTGATAATGGTAGAGTTAGAAGTATTATTAATTTCCATATATATAATTTTAAGTTGATTTAAAAATGTAATAACTACCGGTACTAACTTTTTTCTTCTCTCATTGTGCTTCGAATGCCTTCTGAGTAGGATGGTACGATTAGTACCGGTAGTTGGCCGTCCAGCGACAAGCCTATGATTGGTGTAGTGATTTTCAAAAAAATGAGAATGCCCAGAAAGATTACTATATCCAACTATCTGATGATACTTGCTTCCGGTTTTCTCCTTTATTTCATTATAGATCTATTTCAAGTTGTTTTTATTCCAGTAATCAATTAGCTGTGATGTCTTATGAAATCCAAACCGTACAAGCATATTCTGCCGGTGTTTTTTTACGGTATGTACCGATAAACATAATGAGTCAGCCACCGTTTGTTCATCAAGTCCAAGAACCAATAACCTCAATATGTTTATTTCAGCTTTACGAATGTTGGTTGACCGTACCGGATAACACGCTTCTTTCAGATTACATCCTTCGCATTCACCCCGCTGGGCGCAATAACAGTGTTCCATGTTTTGATTTCCGTTACTATCAATATCCATTTGATAGTCCGTCTGTCCGTAATGTAACTTGATCCACATCCGGGCTATAAGAAATTCAAAATACATACGGTTCAAATTACTTTGCGCGTATCTTTTTTCAAGACATATTAATGCTTCCGGCCATTCTTCACTCAAATCTTCCAAATGGGCAGTAATAATATGCCGGTGAGTCTGATTCAGGATATATGCCTTTTCTTCCATCTCGGTTACAAGTACTTCCCCTTTGTGATTTACCACATATTCAATTTCGTATAATTTCATCGGTCGTATGATTTACCGGTTATACGTTCCAATTCACGAAACTCAAGTTCTTTGAATGAATTGTCACGACACTTTGCATAGAAGGTTGTATATCCCATTCCATTGTCCATCATTGTATCCCGGATTGAATTCTTTGCTTCAGTATCAAGTGAATCGTAATACTCCTTAAAGAGTATTTTTTCTATATTTTCATCATTTGTTTTCATAAGTACAATAATAAGTGCTATTTTAGTACTGCAAATGTATATAATTATATTCATAAAGTATATACTTATATACGTTAAAAGTTTATGCATATATACCTTTTAACTATTTACAGTTATTTATGAAATTTAGTAGCCTGAAATTTAGCAACTTAATTGAAGCAGAAAAAAAACGGAAAAGGATAACCAATAACCAGGTTATGGCTATTGCGATGGGTATTTCTAAGCAGACTATCGAAAATGTGATGAATGGGATTACTGTTCCGTCAGTTGTTAAACTTTGTGAGATAGCAACGTACTTGAAAGTAGATATAAATGAGTTTTTTGAATATGATAAGGGGGAAATACAAAACAATATAGTGTCTTCACTTAATCCTGAATATATGAAGGAAAAAGATGAAAATCCCTATAAACTGCTTTTCGAGATGCAAAAGCAAATTAATGATATAATAATTGAAAATGCAGACTTAAAAGTGGAAAATGGACGTCTAAAAAACGGATATGCACCCGTCCAGGATGCGAACGCAGGATAATAATGTATATACTTTATCCTGTAATAAAAATTTTACTTATCATTCAAATAGCATCGTAAAAATAAACCTCTTATGAAAAAAGTATCCGGATCAGAAATTGAATTAATCAATGACAGCTTTCAGGAAGAATATGTCAAATTGACAAAGTTATTATTTATTGGAAACGAGGTACGTGAAGTAGAAGAAAAGCAAATTAAAGTCATTGTCGATAAATGTATTATCGAACTGAAGCGATTCAATAAACTAACCATTTTAAAATGATTTTTTTTGACTTGTACCGGGACAAATACGGGACAATACCATATAAAACCTTGAAAAACAACCGTTGATTATCAGCATACTTACAAAGTAGATTATAAGAAAAAGAATCTTGTCACCCCGACAAAAAAGTATATAACAAATTAATTTAAAGCAATTTACACCGCTTTATTAAAATAGTACCGGGACACATACGGGACAACTCTTTTCTTCTAATCATTTTTACGTTATGCGTTGATAATCATTTCAATGCATAATAAAAAAATGCCAACAACTTCCAAAAATCAAAACAGTTCGCTCAAGGAGATACTTTCGTATTCTCCCCCAAAACTGCACACAGGTGTCGAATGGTACATTGGCTTTAATGCCTTCGATCCATCAAAAGGAGCCATGCATCGCAAAAAAATAAAGTTAAATTTTATCGAAAAGATCGGAGAACGTCGTAAATATGCCGATGGATTGATAAAGAGGTTGAATGTAAAACTCGAAAATGGTTGGAATCCATGGGTTGAAAGTGAAAATGGGAAAGCATACCATACTTTTGATGAAGTATGCGAACATTACAAAAAATATATTGAAAAATTACACCTTGATGGAGTTCACAGAAAAGATACGTATGTTTCTAATATGTCTTATATGAGGAATATCCAACAATTCAATAATCAACGAAAGAATAAGATCACCTATATTTATCAGTTTGATGGGCTATTTATTGATGATATGTTAGAGTACATTTATATTGAAAGGGATAATTGTGCGCAAACCCGTAATAATTACCTTGGTTTTGCGCGAACGTTCAGTTCCTTCCTTGTGCAACACCGATATGTAAAAGTTAAACCATCAGAAGGGATGCCAATGATCAGCAAAAAGAAGATTAAGAAGCAAAGGATCATCATTGCGGAGAAAGATATGATTAAGTTGAAAGAATACCTGGATCTAAAAAATAAAAACTACCTGTTAGCATCCTATTTACTTCATTACTGTTTTATACGGCCAACTGAAATGAGCCAACTCAAGATTGAAAATATATCATTGATCAATCAGACATTATATATTGATGAAAGTATTTCAAAAAACCGTACTTCCGGAGTTATTACATTGCCGGCCAAAGTAATTCATTTAATGATTGAATTGAAATTATTCGATTACCCTGGTGACTATTACATTTTTTCAGATAAATGTAAACCAGGTAAAATAATGAAAAGTGAAAAACAATTCCGTGATTTTTGGCAGAACCATGTCCGTAAGGACTTGAAATTTACAAAATCATACAAATTCTATTCACTCAAAGATACAGGAATTACCAATATGCTACGTAAAATGGATAAGATTAGTGTTCGGGACCAAGCACGACATGCCAGTATTCTAACTACCGATATGTATACGCCTCATGACCTTCAAGAAGCAAATCATCTGATAATAAATCATGACGGTGATTTCTAAAAAATATATGATGGCGAAGTTCTATTTCGCCATCATTTATTTAATCATCCTATAAAACGTTCCTTTTACAGTTGTTTGCTTCTCTGATTTTATCCTTTCAAACGTTATTGGCATATATTTTAGGTTATTGATGATAAATATATTATTTGCTCGGATATCAGGGCCATCGATCATGTAGAACGTATATTCTTTATCTGTATCTATAACATTTTGTATTTTATAGTCAGTTACGATTCCAAGCGGTCCTCTTAATCTCAAAGATTCTGGAGCTTGAAAGAATCCATTAGCATATGATGGTTCCATAATAATATCATTATGGGATAATGGATAATTAGTTTCTGTGACTTGTCCTATTGAATCGTAACTTTTACACAATCTGATTCTACCGGTATATAATGAAACTTCAATTATATTAATCCTGGAAACATCCTTTTCTCCTTTTTCGACTAAATCAATAAATCCAACCTCCGCCGGTATAAAGTAATCATTACTACTTAAAGGCATCTGATAAGACGCATTAGTAGTTCCAGATAATGCAGGTATTGTAACATAATTTACAAACATTGCAGATGGACATAATTTAAGAGTAAGTATTTTATCTCGAGAATCACCGTATGGAGTAAATTTATTTATCAAACACATAATTGTAGTACCACTTTGTTCGGAAGTCAGTGGTATTTTCGGTGTTAAGCCACCAGAATTTCTCGAAAAATAATCGTAAGTAGTATCAATATTCCTGTATATCATTAATTTATTTTCATTAATAGAGCTTGGGAAAAATGGATTATGATATTCAATTAGTTTGCATTTATTTAAAATATCATCATTTAAATTATGGTATTTAAAATAATCATTATCAGGAAAATCATATGCTACAGTAGTATAATCAAATCTTGAATTTTTAGGAGTCTGTGAAAAATCCCTCGTAAAGCTATCTAAAACTTTATTTATAATAACTTCCTTTTTATTTGAGATATTTGATTGAAGTCTTACTATTGATATTGATTTATCCACAGCATTCACATAAAACAAAACGTTAAAGAAACATTCTATTGCATCAATAAATTCGGATATTGTCATGTCAGGTAGTACATCTGCATAGTTTAATGATTTCACCGAATTTACTAAAAACATTTTTTTTGCACGTGTATCTGATTCTAATATATTTGACTTAAGCGAATAACCCAATAACTCAGGAAGTCGGTTGATATAGTACAGTAAATAGGGTTGCATTACTATATCACCACTTATAGCGTTCATATCTAAGTTATAATCATTTGCAATTACGTTACCAAGTTTAACTGGTGTACAAACATAATTCTGCATCCAGGACGTATGAAAATAAAACGGCGGTACCGGCGTATTTTCATATTTTCCATAACCAGGGTAATTCAACGATTGAAATGCTTTTCCAAAATCAATTGCAGTTTCAGTTCCCCACCCTTCCAGTTCCCATATTTTCTTTTCGTTTTTGGCAATATAATTCAGTTCTGAATTACCTGCCACAAACTGAAATATCACATCGATATCCGTATTAGTTGAAATAATGATAGTACCGGAACGTGGAGAACCGTCAATTATCATCCGTGCCGGTGCCGTTTTGGTGATGGTTGCCAGATTAATCCGGTTCAGGAATCCAAAGACTATTGCATTTTGTGGATTACGAAGCGATAAGGTTATATCCAGGGTAAATTCACCGTTATTGGTGATCTCCGGATTTTCTTCTATCAGGGTAAATGAAAAATCAGAAGGAAGAACAACTTCCCGTTCGTTTACAAATAATTGTATCATCGTTTCCCGTTATTAACCAGTTTATTATAATCATCCAATTTTTTAGCGACCCCTTTTTCTCCAGATATCGTCAAGTTTGTTTCTATCCCGTTATCCAGATGATCATTTAGCCGGTTAACTGCCGAAACAACTGCCAACATATAATCTCCCGTTGAAGTTGGTTCATTTCCTTTACGTGAATTTGATCCGGTGGAAGTGGATATGCTATCCGAATACGTAGGTGACATGCGTAGGGCCTTTGATATCTGTTCTTTTGTGAGCGAGGAAACAGTACCGTTTTTCTGCGCTTCGTTGATTACATCAAACATTGGCCTTAGATTTGGATTCTGAACGGCCTCCATGGCACCAACAAACTCACCTCCATGAACAATGCCCGTAGGGGTATACTTTCCTACATTAGGAGTAAAACCCGTTGTACCGGTCCATAGATTTTGTACTGCTGCCCTTTGTTGTACTGCAACCGCAATTTGTGCAGCCCCCATAACGCCCATCAATAAAGCCAACGGAATATTGGCACCAGCTTTGATTACCTGAAGCGCGGTTTCTGCAATGATCTTAGCAACATTAATCGCAAAATCAACATCGGCATACTTCTTTTTAATTGCTTTCTTTTCTTCCTCTATCTGGGTTTCAAGTTCTGTTGTATCCTGTCCGGCTGCTTTTGCTGCCTTTAGTTGCGCTGCATACTTATTATCCACCGACATTGTTTCAGCTTCCTGAAGGGATACTGACAGGTTTGAGGCGGCATTGGCAATATCCGCTATGTCCTGTGCTAATTGTTCGGCTTTAGCCAGTTTAATTTTAGCAACATCAGTTTCATATCGTTTGATGGCTTTTTCTTTATTACCACCATTTTTAATAATCTCTGCAAGTTCTTTGGCATGAGCTTCTTTTAATACCTGCAGATCATCGTCAAACTCTTTTCGTTTATCCTTGAAAGTATTTATACCATACTTTTTTTCAATATCAACGATTGTTTTTTCAATTTCCTTTTTATCGGATATTCCTTTTTTAAGTATTTTCTTTTCTGCTTCGTGCTGTTCTTTTTGCGCTTCCTCTATTGCTTTATTGGATGCCAGAATAGCAGAAAGTTTTTCATCATCCGATTTAAACTGGAAGTCAAGTATATCACGTGCATGTTCCTGTGCAGCATCAAGCCTTGCATCGGCCAACGTTTTATCAAGTGCCAATATCGAATTATCATACTTATCCTGGGTAATGATTCCATTATCGAAGTTTTGATTTAATTCTTCACGCGTAAAATTATCAAAAATTACAATCGCATTTATTCGTTCATCCTGCAACGTTTTCAGCGATTTAAGTTTCAGTTTTTCCGCTTCGTCCTGTTGCTTCAAATCAATGGTTGCAATCCTATCCTTTGCGTCCAGGTACTCTTTATCGCTGGTATTATAAAGATTTAGTTTCCATACTAACCCTTCACGTTCCACATTTATCATATTTTGATTATATACCTCCTCACTATCCAGATTATCCAAATGACGTTTTTTGAATTTAGTTTGTTCTTTTAATATCCATTTATCCATTTCGGCCAGTGATTCTTTCTGAACATCTACATCACCTGAAGTATTTTTAGGTCCTGTTGTCGCTGGCTTACCGGTTATTTTAGCGGAATTTCTTAACCCTCCAAGTGCATTCGTATAGGCTACCGATTTTTTTACAGATAGAGTTAATGTATCAAGAAAGTCTTGTTTAGGTTTAATCACGGAAAACCAACCTGCATTATTTTGTTTATTTAATGCAATTTCGGCTTGTAATTGCTTCATTGTTGCCTGATCTCTCTGATAAATACTTCTTTCTAAAGCTATTTTATCATTAATAAATTTAAGTTGGTCCTTTTGCGCAGGCATAAGCTTTTTCAATGATTCAATTCTTAACTTAGTACTTCGTTCTATAGAAGTCTCTTCGTTCTGTGCCGCGTTTTTAGTCAGAGTACTAAATGCATTTAGCGCCTCGGTTCCAAATTGTATTATTCTTCTTGTAGCATTGGCAAGTGGACCTTTACCATCTTCCAGGGCTAACAGGAAAGCATCCCATGACGACGACATATTATCCACATCTCCGGAAAGATTATCTGTAGCGATAAGCATTTGCTCCATGGCAACTCCGGTTCCGGTAACTTGTGTATTTAATTCTTCAAACCGTGTTTTATTTTGAAATAATATCTGGGCAAGTCCAAAAAATTCAGTACCAAATTTCTTTTGTAAAGCGATATTATCACCGGATATACTTTGGTTATTATCAATAGCTTTATTCAAGTCAAAAAGTCCGTTGGTATAATTTTTTGTATCTCCCTGTAGTTTTACAAGTACCCCTTTAAATCCGGTACCGGCAGTTTCGGCTTTGATGCCTTTTTCGCCGAATAGTTCCATTACGGCTACCGTCTGTTCAAGAGTCATATTGGCCGATTTGGCAATGGTACCTACCTTACTTACTGATTCTCCCAGGTAATCTACTTCAACGGCTCCAAACTTAGAACCTGCAGCCAGAACGTTGATAGTCCGGTCACTTTCCATAGCCGAAAGTCCAAACTGGTTCATAATGGTAGTTACGGCCTTAGTAGACTCAGTAAGGTCCATACCCGTTGCCTTACTTAATGTCAATACCGATTGCGTAACATCCTTCAATGCACTTACATTACTCAGTAACTCAGGCTTGGCACTACCTACCAGTTTCATAGCTGTTACAATTTCTACAGCCGATTTACCATATTCTTTTGCCAAATCGATAGCATGATTTTTAAGGTAATCAAGATCCTTTCCTGTAGCTCCAGTAAGGGCTGATAATTCGGAAACAGACTTGGCAAATTCCATGGAGTGCTTCACTAAAGCAACAAAGGCGGTACCCACTGTAGCAATCACGCCTAATCCAAGCATGAGTTTATTTTTAAAAAGCATCTCAATGCTATCACCAACTCCGGTTAATGAACGTCCGATCCAACCCATTGCACCCGGAAGTTCAGACATCCTGTTCATAAAGCCATCAAGACCCTTAGTGGTATTGGCATATTGTGAAGCGACGTCAGCCAGTTTATCTTTATGCTCGTTTAAAATCGACTTCAAATATCCTATCTTTTGCCCTTGTTTCACATAATCATCTGCACCAATAGTCATATTAGCCTGCTCATTGCTGAGTTTCCTCATTTCGCCAGTAATACCCTTCACAGAGTTCGTTACTTCAGATCCATCAATGAAAATAGAAATCCCTCTTTTTGCTATTTTATCAGCCATTTTATAGTTTTTTTGTTATGGTAGACTTTGACATTTTTTTGAGCAGTAACTTCATTATTTTATCACCATAATATTCCTGTGAAATATCGGCTAAATCATTAAATCCAAGTTTGATTTCAACGTCAAACCAGTCGTTTGGAGTTCGTCCAGCATGGTTTCCATAAACTATCCTCATCTTATTGATATCTCTCTTACTATCTCCTCTTTTAAGCATGCGTTGTTGTTCTGGGTTTGTAAGTCTTCGTCCTGCTATTAACTGACCACCAACACGTATATATCCACGACCTACACCATAATGAATATATACTCCATGTCTTTCAAAATTAAAAGTAATACGGTTAGCTTCACCATAAAAAAGGCTGACGCGTTGAGTTATTGACTTTCGTAATGCCCCAGATACTGACGGAGCATTTGAAGCAACTCTCCTTTTAGTTGTAATACTCCAACCTTTAACTTTTTGGTTATAATCGTCAGTAGATATAAGTCTGGGTGTCTGATCATTCATAATTCTTATTTTGAGTATACAAATTTCGTCATTAACCCAGGGCAGGAAAAGGACAAAAAAAATGCTCCGACCTTCACAGGCAGGAGCATCATAAATAAATCAATTAAATCTAATACTATGAAAAAATCACGAATCAAACATGTCGGGCAGTGTTATTAGTAGGTAGTATGTAGTATGTAGTCGGTAGTAGGTAATTGGTAGTTATGAGCAAGTATGGCGTATAACTATAATTATGAGTATAGATTTTGATATTATTACTTACCGACACCTGTGCGTATATACCGGGATCTATTTTATTAAAAGGTTCTGGTTTAAATAGAATTCCTGTTATAAAGTTACCCGTGGTACCAACATCCACCGCTTTGAAATTTAAAACTACCTGAGCAGTCTCAAAATTAACGGCATTGATAACCGGCATAACCTGATAAACATGTTCTACCTGAATACATCCCCCTTTAGGGGTTAGGGATTCTTTCCCAACATCGGAGGCTATTGCTAACGAAAACGTCAGCGAGAATAGCGCAAGAAAAAAAATCAATCTTTTCATAAATAATTTTTTTGTTGTGAATACTAATTGTTTTTAAATTGAATGCAAATATCTATTAAAAAATTTAGCAGATAAAGGACATAAAATGATAATCAGATAAATCTTCCTATAAACGGGATCTTCCTTAAAAAAAACATTCCTATCAGCCCAATAACGATACCACTAATCAACCACTTCCACCAGTTACTCACCGGAGTTTCCTTTGATTCCGATTTACTTGTAAGAGTTGAATTTACTTTTTGAAGACTATCAACTTTAGATTGAAGTTCGCGGGTATAACCAACCTGCAAATTAAGTTTCTCAGTCAATCCCTCCTGTATCTGAATATCCTTTTCGTTAGATTCTTTTACTATCTTAGTAGTTTCACGAATTACCGGTGGTTTATTGGTTCCCGGGACAATCGGTTTTGTTGGATCGTAATCAGTTGTTTTAGTTTCAATAGTCTTATTCTTCTTTTCCGAAGAATCCGTTTTCTTATCCGAAGTTTTTAAAGACTGATCACTCACAGAACCGGTCTGTTTTTCGTCCAGCTTTTTTGATACTGAAGTATCTATTTTTACGGTTGAAGAAACATTTGACTTTTCAAGTTTTTTTGTTCCGGAACACGAACAAATAAAAACCAAAAGGATAAATAGTATTTTTTTCATATGTATCGACTTACTTTATAGATTTGTGTTTTTAAACGTCTTTTCCTGTAACATCCTTCGCCTTCCCGGCTTCCTTGTGAGTTGGTATTGCCTTCAACTGTTATTGTCGTGGAAGAACCCGGAGGCCATTCGTCAATAAAAAAGGTATGTGCTATTCTTCCCTTATCAGCAAAGAATATTCCACCAACATCAGCCGTTTGAGGTATAAGGTTGTTTTTTTTACCTCTAAAATAGATCACATACTTTGATGTGAACCAATTCGGTGAATAACCCGAAACAATCGCTTTTATTCCTGCTTTTTTGAATGTCCAACAAACAAAAGCTGCACACCATGGTTGACCTCGCTTTAGATTACAGGATGCCAGGTATTCTTCTACCCTTTTCCCATCGTTATGCCCGGTAAGTTCTTTAGTCCCAACCTCAGCCGAATATATTCCCTGCACGGTCTTCATATCCCCTTTAGGGGCTTGGGGTTCTTTCTTTACGCTACCGTTTTGGCCATATAAGCCAACAGAAAAGCAAGCGCAAAGAAAATAAAGTAAGCAAGTTTTTGTCGTTCCCATGGTGTAATTTTTTCAAAATCGGTTTTCATTTCTGTTTGCAAATATCTGCGAATCCGTCCGAATACAATACCAAGCATTGCCCAGGCTACTGCTAAAAAAAGTACCAGTTGAATTGTTGATACAGGTATTATTTGAAATACGCCTGCATCGAAAATTGCAGCCGTCGGATCAAGCCAACGCAAAAAAGGAATACTGAGAATAAAAATCAGAATTGCTGCTGGGATAGTCAGTAATTCATGATACTTTTTGAAAAATCGTTTTAATGCTTTCATAATATTTTTATAAATGATGTAAATACTCTTTCACTTCCAACCCCAGCCAGGATCACGACTAAGGCAATCAGGGCAGCAATTAGTTTAAACATTTTAGGATTATCATTCAGAAAAATCAGGATCCGCAAACTGTCGAATTTCTTGTCAACATCTAACCGGCATAATTTACATGTTGAATCAATATGAGTTTTATTAACTTCTATTGCTTTCATGATTTCAGCATGATTCTCAGCAGTCTTGTTGTTGATGTCTTCAAATTTGCCATTGATACCCTCAAATGTCTTATCCAAAGCAATTGCCAATAATCGTAACGTTGTCGGAATCTCTCCGGTTTGCGTTCCTAAGGCAGTGACTGTCTGTTTTTCTAAATCTTCACCCATTATTGTTTTATTTTTATAAGTTAGAAATTACTACAATTGGCAATGGTATATTCATGACTTATCTAATTTTATTAATTTACCTGATAAAACATTATACTATCCTCCGCTTTATCACCACTGATCCCAATTGTTGAGATCTTACCCTTGAAATAGTTCTTAGGAGGTATCACGCCAAAGTTCTCCATAATCCCAATAGAACGGATTTTACTTTTTACTCTATTGACTGGGGGAATAGTCCCCATATCAAGGGTAATACCTATTGTATTAATTCGTATCATTGGTCGTATTCTACATTAAAGTGAGCATTTAATTCAAGTCGTAAAAACTTCAAAACAGGAGTTTTATAATAGTTACCCACTGTATCAGCAGAAAGCTGAACAAATTCTTGATCGGCATTCGTAATTGCCCAATCATTGTAATAAGGGATCTTGTCTGTGAAGCCCTGTATGTCTGAAAATAATATTGGGGTATCAATTCTTTCTCCTGTTTTCCAGAACAGCATTTTTACATCCCCAAATAAGGGACATGAAAATTTTGGAAATTCGGAAGGAGTATTTACATCATCGTAAGGGATTACCTCAATGCTTTCGAGGGGAGTAGCTAATATTTTACGGACAAATGTTCCACTGCCATCATTCAGTAAGCTAAAGTTAAGAACATCAGTTCCTGTTTTAAAAAAATAATCAGGCAGGTACTGAGTTCCATTATAGATAGCAGCTGAATAGATATCCCGATTCAAATTACATACTTTGTATATCGTATTTGATTCTAAGACATCCGTTGGATAAGCAACTGCACCCATTAAATTTTGATGTTTTCCAAAATAGTAACCAAATGCGCTTCCATCATCTGACAGACAATTAACTCCATGAAACTTGACACCATTAGGAATACTAATTGTATTCGTGGTTCTTGCTCTATTCCACTTCTGACCCGTGCCGGTAGTAAATTCAATTGATTGAACCCCGTTTACTTGTTTAAAAGTTAGCAGAGTCCCTTGTTCGCCTGAATCAACTCCCGATTCATTTACATTGACAGGTTCACTCAAATCTGCATTATCGATTCTTGAAGCAGGTTTAAAACAACCCACGTAACCACCTAAATCGGAAGCATAAAGAGCCTCGTTATTTGATGCCGGATTTAGTGAGTAGTCTAATACCTTTCCATCATTATCATCATATTTATTGAACACGTTCCCAGATGTACCCCCGTTACGTTCCTCCAATACTATTCGATTAGTTTCATTACCGAATGAGTCTTTAAATAGAATACCATCACATTGTTCTTGTGACATTCCGGCAGTAATAAAAGCATCTCTTAAAATTTGAATGTTGGCCTTCGAGTCATTTGTAAATACGGGATTTATAACAATATCATTAAATTTGAAAACGGCAGAGGAAAGAATTAGACAGTACTTATGAATAGCAGTTCCATTATTCCTTATGACGTTAAACTCATCAATAATTATATAATTCATCACAGTACCAGAACCGTAACCATATTGAGTCGACTTATAATTACTTACAGTTATATTTCTCCAAATTCCCATATCTGTACAAGCGAGTAAACCCATACATAGGAAAAAACCGCTATTACTATAATTATCAGTGCCGGTAAAATGAGACTTAATAATAATATTACCGATACAAGCTCCTCCCATTGGAGCAAGGTCTAATCCATCTATAGTTAAATTAAGAAGACTTTTTGAGGAAACAAAAGAGTTCAAAATAATAAGACTTTGGTTTTGGTCATCCCCAATAATTGGTTTTGTTGTTGAGAAGGCTTCATTAATTACACCTCTAAAAATAATATTGGATATACCACTTTTTTGATTCGCCTTAAAAGCAGATTTATACGGACATTCCCGCGTTCCATCACCTGTGAAATCATCACCTACATACGTATGAACAAAAGCAGTATTAGAATTATCTATCACTGTAGTTGATTCAGTTCCGTCAGGATTGGGAAAGCATCTTATTTTGAATAGACTTGCCATGATTAAACAGTTTTAATGATTAAATAAAAATCAGAACAAGCCCAATTACTTTGGTCAGGATAAATGTATATTGGTAATATGGTTATTGTGAAAGTTCCAACTTTTACCGTATAGCTTTTAGGTCGTTTAAATTCATCAAGCATATCAGGTACAAACTTATCATTGATTAGTACATTTACATTATCATTGTACCAGACTTTAAATTCGGTTGTTTGTCCGGAAAGATTCTTACTTTCGTCGAACTTTATTTTTGAGGTTATATTCATAATCAGAATTCTATTATTGCATTAGCGTTATTGTATCCTGCTTTAATCATTAAATCGTTAATAATAATCTCCACTCCCGATTTAACTTCGACACCTACCAGCGTATCCTTATCGTAATCATTCGTTGCAATATTAACTGATATATTCGAGCAGTTCGAACTCAGACGAACTGCTGTTATTGTCCGCTCGATAGTTGAAGCCGGATATATCGAAGGTAATACAGCACCATTTGCACCCGATTTGAATGGACATAATGCCGGTGGTGGAAGTAAACTTACTTTTTCGGCCAGTTCATTGATTCCGCCAATAAGAGTCTGTGATATCGTATTCAAAGGGTTTTCTACGCTTGGTTGGATATCTTCTAATTCTGTTTTTTTCGCGTACAATGACAAGTCTGTCGTAGCTCCCACCTCTCTCAGCTTCACACCGTTCCACATGTAATTAGACCCTTGACAAATATAAATAACCCCAGCCATAGGGGACGCTTCATCTTCCCAAACAAGTCCACCATCATCAATGATGTGGTATATTAATTGTGTTTCAGAATTATAATAGTGGTCATGGATGCTTTCGATATCAGGAGCGGATGTGACTGATGTTAGATAAACCTTATCTGTTTTACCAGCCATCAGGTCGTTTATGTCTTTTTTTGAGGCACCGACAAGCACCATACCAACTCCATTGAACCGGTATATCTCGTTAGGTATAATCCCGTTTGTGTCCAGGTTAATATATACCTCTGCATTAAAGTTATCGTGTAACCACAAGGCTCCTACACGTTTGTTTAATTCCAAGGTTTCGGGATTATACCAAACATCGCCATCCAAAGCCTCTGCAAGTAACGTTTCTCCGGCAGGCCATGTCTGCCAAAAGTTTATTTTCTTTATTTCTTGTTTTGCGATATTGGATACCACATACCACAGTCCGTAATTAACCGAGAATGTCAAAGTCAACACCTCGAATGGCTTTAGCTTTATTTCCGTAGCACCATCATCCCCGGCCACAACTCCGCGATGGACTATGCAGTTTGAGGTAGAATTAATATTCTTTATAGTTATAGTTTTAGCTGCACCCGGAGCGGGAACCTGGTTAGTAGTTCCGTTTGCAATAAAAAAAATGTCAAATCCTACCGTATCAAGAGGTCCATTCGCGCTGACAAATGTCATTTTCGGTTTAATGTCTGCACCCAACTCTTTGAACTCAGGAAACGTAAATACGCCGGTTATATCATTGCATTCGCGTATGTAAATTTTATTATTCCAGATAACCATCTGTTTTAACATCGGGAAAATAAAACTACCAATATAGAACCCTTGTATTGCGCCTATAATCGAATAGTCACCAACAGCAAGAATAGAATCAAAATCAGCAAGCGTATTGGCTTCAACGGTCATAAGTCCGCTACCACCTCCTGAATCAACGCCTATCTCAATAAGTGCCATTCCGTTCCATACATAATTACTGGCACCAAACATATACAAGTTCCCATTTGTAGGAGTTACCCCGGCATCCCAAGCCATTTCACCACCTTCGGAATCAAATAAAATTGTGCATATTTTATCTATTCCCGAATCGTAGTACTTTTGACCAAGTGTCAATGCACGTGGATCAGGGGCGCTGGTGATGGAAAGAAGAGTTGTGCGGTCGACTTTCCCTGCAATGGTATTGATAATTCCGGCAGTGACAGAATCATCTCTTTGCAGTTCGTTGTAAATTTCAATTAATGTGTCGAATGCCTGGGGAACGCCATTCTTTAAATTATTAATGGCGGTGGTAATTGCTAAATTGCGTGCAGTTACTTCGGCTGAAATGGCGTTATTACGGGCAGATGTTTCGGCAGATATAGCGGTGCTAAATGAATTGTTAAGTATATTTCCTAAATCATTGAAGAAATTAATCACATCGATATACATCTGACCGATCCGCGTAGCCGAATTGTTTTCTTCTACGGTTTCGTTTTTGATTAGTCCGGCTTTCTGTAATATCTCTGTAAATGTCATATCCGTTATTTTTTATACAAAATTATTCATTCTTATATTCCATAAAAAGGACAAGTCTTTCTTATCCCCCTTTAGGGGTTAGGGGTTCTTTAATTAAACCTACCAACTTCAAGAGTTTCACTAAATGGCAATTCAAAATTAAACGACAGCAACGCACCGTACAGATTAATCGCTTTGTTTTCAATAAAATTCAGTTCAATATTTGATAGTACCATACATTTCAGGAATGGGTATACGTTACGGTCTTTACGATCCGTTTTCATTTTCTTGATAAAATCTTCAGCAATGCGCTCCATGGAGTTCTTTACTTCCTGAATACGGATAAAATCACCGGTGTCGGACACACTGTCAATAAACATAATTTCAACATAGCGATTTTTAAGCGGGGAGTCCTGTTGTCCATTGTAGGATACGGTCAGTTTGTCCATTGCTACGAGTGGGTAACAGATACTTTTCGATTCCTGCAGTTGTTGTTCGTCGTTTAGTTCAATAAAGTGCCGGTGGTCTTCATCGCCTGGCACATGAAGAATATCCACATGCTTTACACACAGGTTTGAAATATAGTCCGTAAAATCGGAAAGTTGGTTATTTACCATTTCGCTTGAATTCTTTTAGTCGTTTATTGATCGTTTTAAAAGCAAGTATACAACTCATTGCCTTGTATGAATCGTAGTTCAGGATATCATCACCCACCAGGCTGTCGAGTATTGAGTTCCAGTCAGGCCGTCCTGGTTTAGCAACTTTTCCAAAGTTTCTTTTACTTTGGGAAAGTTTCTCGTCTTCCGAATCCGATTTTTCAAAAATAAAACGGAAGGTCTTACTCAGCCAGTCTCGAAGGAAAACATAATTCAAAAAAATAGCGTACTGTGTTGCTTTATCCACTTGAAATGCAATATGTCTTACACGCCTTTCAAAATCAATCTCTGTTACCTTTTCATTTTTCTTCAGGTAGATGGCAGCCACCAACCGGCAAAGATTATCTTCTGTAGGTTCGTTGGCATAGTCAAAAAAGAAGGTATCAAACAGGCTAAAATGCTCAAAGGTTACATCCCTTAATTTACCGGCCGGTGAAAGCAATTTTGTCCCCGGTATTTCTTCCATATAAAAGAAGTTCACCGTTCCGCTTGGTTTCGTGGCAAATCCGGCCAACTCAGTCAACCGGTATTGTTCGAATTTACTCATTCGTTTAACCAGGTTCTTTTTAATACCAAAATACCGGCTTATAAACTCAACATCTCCCAACGGTTTGATGTATATACCGGCACATGTAGCGAACTGGGCACAATTCAAGTCCTCCCAACGCTCCGGAACATTAATATCTACCTGTCGGTGTAGGTAGTGGAAACGTGTATATTCTATCCTAACATTTTTCATATTAATCTGTGTAAATCAGCGTAATCTGTGGACAATCTCTCTTTATTATCTGTGTAAATCCTTTTTAAATCTGTGTAAATCATTTTTATGCCCAGAATGCTTTTTTATCGTTGTTGTCACGTTTAGGAATCTTTGATCCGGTACTACCAACATACTGGAAATCCTTTGTCAGCATCTTTTCAGCAATCTTCCAGTATGCCAGTGCATCCGCTTCGGCCATGGTTGCCTGACTGGTCATGCGTTCGTCCGGTACCAGGGAAGTATTCACAGCGTCGTCGGTATTCTTCAAAGTTTCGAAAAACAGACCTTTATCAGTCAGACTGCCTGTCTCACGCATAAGGCGGGAAACGGCGTAGAATACCACTACCGGAATCAACGTTTCACGAAGTTTCAGGTATTTTGCATCCGGAGTGTCACTGGATAGTGAAGTAATCATATCGGTATAGATCGTATTCATGCGCGGAGCAATCAGGGTATTAATCACGTTCCGGAAATGAGGACGAAGGCGTAGGAATATAATACGGCTTCCGGATATGTAGTAATAACCATCCACTTCAGCAGCTGATCGGACTATCTCTGTTTTGGCAGACGTATTTTTGTAATTGGTGAAAGTTGTTTTTTCGGATTCCAGGTAGGTAAGCATGTCATCAAGTGCAGCAAAGCCTTTTTCTTTCCATCCTTTTTTCAAGGCTTGTTCCTGGTATTTGTACGGAGTCTTAACGGAGTCTGATTCCTGACGTTTCGCCCCTGAGTCACCAATGATCACCTGCATTTCGTCGTAATCATACCAGAACGCCAGCAATGCATTAGCACGCTGAGCCAGTTGCAGGAGCCGGAGTTGTGGAGCCGTGGCATCAGTGGCAGCATAATACGCTTCCAGGTCAGTTATTAATGCATCACCCAGCAACGTCCGCAAAAACATTTCGAATGCATTCCGGAGTGGTGCCTCCATGGTTGAAAACTTTAGCGCACGTGATACGCTGATATACGGCGCAATCTCGTTACTTGAATCCCATTTTTCTTTTGAAAATATCATGATCTTATAATTTTGATTGTACAAATTTATAACTGATCACAACCTACTAAAAGGACATAAAAAGGATTTACACAGATTAGGGAGGGATTTACACAGATAAGAAAAACCCCGGACTGGTTAGGTTCGGGGTTTAAAAGTTTAGTTATTAATTAACTTATAGGTTTACTTATTGTATTCGATAACCTAAATTAATTAGTGCATCTTCAACTGAAATATGAAGTTCAGCTGAAGTCTTTAAAATTTCAATTGTTTTATCAAATGACTTACATTTATCATATACGTCTTCTATAACTAAAAAATGAAATGAAGATGACATGCAAATTGCTTTCAATATATTTCTTTCGAGCAAGTTTAATTCCATAATAATCACATTAATTACATTAATTACAGTTCAGACTATACATCACCCATAAAGGAACATGTTCAATAAACTCAATTTTAAACCCCATTTCAGCAAGGGTAAGATTTAGCGTTTTAGTCGAAAAATCGACCATCTCATGAAGTTCATACTGCAGTTCCATGGATGTTTTGAATTCTTTTTGTTCGGTGGGTCCATTTGGAAGATAGTTAGCCAGGATAAAAGGTTTTAATGCTTGCCGTTCCTGTTTCTTAATCTTTTCAAGTTCATCCTCTTCCGGTTCCTGATCATCGGAACGGTCAAATCCTATTTTTTTACTCATAGTCTTAATTATTACGGGATATCAATAAACTCAGCAATATCATTTTTAAACCGGCAGAAAAGAATAACTTTTTGATCCTTATTCTTAATCATTACCTTCAACTCAGGATCAACAACAGAATCTTCCTGTTCATATGCATTTTTTAGTTTACAATATGTGACCATATTTTTTAAAAAAAATGTTTTACCCGCTTCATCTAACCGATTCCAGATTTCTTCTACTAACAGAACACTAAATTTTTCGGAAGTAACCTGCATTAAGTTTTTTGATATCAACTCTTCAGTTTCATGAATGAGTTTTGAAAAATGAGGTTTAATGGATTTTGTTTTCATATGTTTTGTTTTTCGATACAAATATAATAATTATTATTTTATTGCTTCAGCTAAATCATTAAGAGCATCATTTAATTCGGAACTTGCAGTTTCTAAACACATAATTTCCCTTTCTAAATCATAACCTTTGTTTCCCAATATTTGAGTACGTGGAGGCATTTTTAAAAGGTTATTTTTTAATTCTTCTCTAATAGAATCAACAAGTTCAATATTATTTTGTAATTCTAAAATCATTTTATTTATTATTCCCTTTTTAAATGTGTTCATGATACATCTCCTTTTCTATCAATTTTACATTCTTTCAACAGTCCGTTCAATTCTTTCAAATCATCTTTCAACGATTTCACGTTAATGAGGTAATTGCTTATTTCTCTCATTTTTACGATATCATCAGTTACTACCTCTGTAAGGGCACCAACCAGATAATCATTCAATTCAAAAAGGCTTTCAATAGCCGAATCAACATGACTTTCATTCCCTTCTGAATAAGGTGCCATTTGTTTCAGGAAATCAACTAATTTGTCAGTTACTTCCATTCCGTTGATGATTGTCATACTGCAAACCCTTCCGTAAAATCAATAGTTAAACTAAAATTATCGCATAGAAATGATACCGAGTTGTATTTTTCGGTGGTACGTTTCCGGAGGGTAATAGTTTCCCGTTTTTTAATTTCGCGTTTTGCTTCTAAATAAAATTCACGAAGTAGGTCCAGTGATGTTTCCTGACTGGCTTCTTTGGTAAGTTCTTCCGGTAGTTGTTTTACCGGACGGGCAGGACGAGTCCTACGGATGGTGGTTGTTGTCATTTGGGTTTGTTTGCATTTAATTATAGAGCACAAAAAAGCGATGCTCATATATCGCTGCAAACAAACCCAAGGGTATATCACCGCTCTTCACGGCCCGATATATGGCATCGCCATATTTTCAATAAGATTAATTTTTTGGCATAAAAAAACCACCTCGTTTGGTGGGTATATTTATACCCTTGTATTTGTTTGCGGTGCAAATATCAGAATAGTTTTTTAATCCGCAATATAAAAATGAGATTATTTTTAAAATTATTCAATTTCTGCTGAAATTATCTTTGAGTAATCCATATTAATTCGAAAAAATGCTTTATGTAATTTAGGTTGTCCGTTTGTATTACATCTGAAATTATGAATTATAGCCCATCCAATCTGTTTTGGCTTAAAATTCTTTCTGAAGATTTCTTGTTTATCCATATATAGAATAATTGAATCTGCTAATTTTGTAGAAAAATCATAACGTTGAATTGGACTTCTGTTAGGATATGCAGTATCAGTAGCTACAGTATCAACAGCAACCTCTGTATAATCAGATCCGTATCTCCTTATTTCTAATTTTTTTGTTGAATCTTTTAATTGATTATATATTTTATCATCGTAATAAGTTGAAGAATCTGCAAAAATTTTTGAATATTCAACCGGATCATAACTTTTAAAATCATCTAAGTTTTTACTTAAATAATCTTTTACTAACTGCTTACATTTTTGTTCTTTAGAGCATGAATAAAATAACACAGCCATTACAGCCAGTAACATAGCTTTTTTCATAACAATTTTAATTTAAATGGTTTGTACAAATTTTAAGTTACAAAGATATAAAAAACCACGATACAATAATACCGGGGCTTTCTTTTTTTACTCCCCTTTAGGGGTTCTTAGGGGTCATTAAAAAAATCCGCTCCGATCTTCACAGACCAGAACGGATATCAGAGTTCAAACCAAAAATTATGAAAGAAGAAATATCTGTTGTTTTAGAATCATATTAATCATTAAATCACATAAATCATAGTTTAGACAATTTACGCCAGGTTCTTTTTTGTTCCACTGCCCTTATCCAGCGTGGTCAGTATCGTATTTCTGTAACGTAGCGCACAATCGGGATATCCATTGTACCTGATCATTACTTCAATCGGATCAAGGAAGTTCTGACGGTCCACCCAGGCGTTGGCAATGTTCACCAGAAATGCTTCACGGATATTACTCCCTCCCTGGTTACCGGCATACGTACCTCCCGGCATACCGGCGCCCAGTACATTGGGGTTAATCATCAGGGCAAACAGGATTTCAGAGTTCGCAGCTGCAGATGTCACCAGTTTGTCAGCATCCTTGCTGTTAGTATCAATCTTTGTAATGATCCATGCCTGTTCTACCTTTCCGGTGATATCGCTTTGTTCATAAGCGGTAAACAGAGGTTTTTCGGCATTCTCAGCGCCCAGCAGGTTGGCTTCAATGTCATCCATGTACATACCAATTGCAGCCTCACGCTCTTTTGGTGAATCGAATAATGTTTCAGGGAACTTTTTATCCCAGAACGAATATGGTATCTGGATATGAAATTTACAGGTTATCTGGTTCTTGTAGGCTTTTTGCAGGTACTTTGGCACCGACTTGGCTATATCTATCCATCCAGCCAGAAAAGCGGAAAGCCACACAGGTTCTGAGTACGTATCGCGGTTACTCCAAGAGTCACGGATCATAAATACCGCGCTTTCTTTTCCTTTTCCTTCGAAGCGCCGAATATCCATATCCATTATCGGATCGTAGTCCAGCAATACATCAAAGGTTTTGAAATCGGTTGTACTGGGTGATTCTGGAAACTTACCTGATACCACACATTTTTCATTACCATTTGTATCACGTTCGCTGATCCGGAAGAAATAAGCATTCAACACGTTCAGGCCAACTATTTGCGATCCGTCAACGTTCGGTATTAACTGAACCCCGGAGCATCCGAATTTAAAGTAATCACGCCCTGCCAGTTCGAAGTACCTGCGTATTTTAGGAGAAGAAAGGATCTGCTGTGGAATCGGATTTGGATATGGTATCAGTATTTCATTACCATCATCATCATATCCGGATACCTTGCAGGCATAGACCCCTTGTCCCAGGGTAAAGTTACGGATAAACTTCAACCCTGAATTCAGTACTGAAGTAGAGGTAATTATCTTATCAGCCCATTGAGGGAAGTCGTTCGCAACTCCCCAGCTGAGCAACCGTATCCCAGTCAGGGTGGTAAAGTCCTGGTCGAGTTTAGTATCAACCGTCTGGATCAGTTTCTTTTTTTCTTCTTTCGAAATTCCTTCAGGTCCTCCGGTAGTCGAAGCAAAAATATGATTCGAGGTAATGATAAGCGGAGCGCCTTTTTTGCTGAATAATATATCCATAGTTTTAAAGTATTACTTCCATTTGGTTGTATTGTATAATCGCATCAATTCCGGCCGGATACACGTGATCAATCGGGTTACCGAATTCATCACAGGGTTGTATTCCCCGTTGCCGTGCATCCCTCATGTCGTACCGCAATCCACGGCAACAGGCAATCGGGAAAAAGTGTAACGCTCCGGACTTGGTTATAAACTTGACAGAGAATAACATCCGTTTTCCGTTTGGCAACCACTTGATGTCCAGTTCGCGGAGCATCATGTTACGTCGTATGTGTGTTGGCCGTGCCATATTAATTAAATGTTTCGTCAAACGTGGCATCGAATACCCTAGGTTTCTTAAAGGCAGCGTATGTTGTCCTAAACTGGTTATTCGAAGCATACCGGTACGTGAAATTAAACGAGTGTAGTTCATCCCTCCGGCTTCCATTCGTGAAATCTTCCTCCAGGATAACGATCGGTTGAAATCCCTTAGCGTCGAGTATGGCCAGCTGGTCACTGTTTAATAAATCTTCCAGCGCTTCCACTGCCTGAGCTGCAACATACCCGGTATTCACCGAGATCGAGTTTACCAGGTCACGGCTTATCTGAATTTGACTATTATTTTGTACCCCGAATGTACGTTCCCACTTACGGCTACTTTCTTCATCCCCGATACAGGTAAATGATTCCTGTGCACCAAAGCAATTTCGAAAAACAAAGGTTCGCTTTTGCGGGTAATTGCGCTGATCCATTGTAAACCGTATCATGCAATCGGTAGAAGTATACAGGTTATAATAGATCAGATCGGATACCGGGCATCCTGCCATCGTGGCAATCATTGCAGGTGAAACATTGATCCGGTACATCGAAGCAACATCCATCACCAACAGATCGAGCGTCACGGATACATCCTGATCAATTCCTTTCTTTGCAATATATACTTTCACGGTACCAGGACCATAAAAACTGACAAACTCAGTTCGTCCGGGACCGGTTATTTTCTTTGTCATGCGTGATAACGGAATAATCCGGAGCGTTGTCACATCCAGCGAACCCGAAAAATCAACAATTGATTGATAAAATGTTACATCCTTGGTAATGACCTGCACACCTTCTGTTAAAGATACACTAAATACTACGGAATTCGATTCCACTCCATTGGTTAGCAGGAAGTCATTGTTTGTTTTCAGCAGCATGGCAAGCGTGCCCAGCTCATGAATGTAAATTTTGCCATCCGTATCGGGTGTATAGACTTCCGACAGCAACAAATTACCTACATGCATCACCGAAACAGCCACCGACCCGGTAACAGTATCCATAATGATATCACCATACTCAGCACTTAATCCGGAAACCGGAAATCTATTCTCAATCATACTTTGATAGCTTTAACGATACAAATTTATGATTGAACACCACCCTTTAAAAGGACAATGAAAAGATTTACACAGAAAGAAGAATTATTTACATAGATTACTAAAAAACTAAAAAACTTTAATATTTACGGAATTAATTAACAATTAAGGATTTAAATGTGTCAATTTGCCGGAAAGTTGAACGTTTGTTTGCCAGCAAAGGCCACCCCGCCCTATCCGCACGGTCACTAAAAACCGCACAATGTCAAGGAAATATGAATTTTAATAGTGGGTATAAAGTAGTAGTGATGATGTGATGTGATGTGATGATTGGTTGATGTGATGATACTGATCACCAATCAACTAATCAACCAATCAACTAATCAACTAATTAACTAAAGACGTGGGTTAATGAATGCTGATCCTTTCTTCAGTTGATTGCCATACTTAGTCCATATGCGCTTATCAACGGCATCACTGAAGTGTGTTGCTTCTTCGGGTAGTACCGATGTGCGTGCTTCACTCTTCTTATCCTTCTCAAACAGTCCTGATGTCTTCTGTATTACGGCTGTGTTGTTCATTGATATAAGTGTGTACTTGCATCGTGTACCATTGAATCGCTTCTTAGGTAATGATGGGTCTGTTTCATTGAGCAGGTAGCGCCATAGCAGATACTTGTCATTGTGTGGTGGCTCTTTGCCCGGGTGCTTACGTATCTCTACCTTCCAATGGTTACGTTCAAGGCGTGATATGGCATGTTGGTTGTATGTCTTAGTTGAGTTAGCCAATCGTATGTCACCATATGTATCAACAGTATAACGAACAACCTTCTTCTTATGATCACGATAGTAATCACAAAAGTTATCCATTAACGTATTGATCATGTTATCATCATTGTTATCAGGCTTCACATAGAACTCATTGATATTGTTGTCTGTCTTAGTAATGAGTCCTGTTACAAAGTCATACATGCGTTCCTGACTTACTTCAATAAGACTTATCTTACTACCCCAGTCAGGTGTTATCTCAATAGGCTGGTTAGGATCACAATCAGCATCATACAATGAATGTCGTTTTTTTAGCACATCCCAGTCAAAATCGTTATTATCGGCCAATCCACGGATATAGTCATCATTATCGGCCTTGTAATAGACATGACGTTCGTCAATGGCATAATAGCAGTTAGTTACCTTGTCAATATAATAGTTCAGCATTTCGATCATAAAGGTCGTGGTGTCCATCACTTGGTACATCTTGGTGATGTATGAAAATCCCAGGTTATGAACATTGTCAAACGCATTGCTGAGCATGAACAAAACACCGTCTTTTGATACAAAAGGGGTGATTGTCTTACGTAAACGGGTTGCTTCGCGCCATAATTCAATGCAAAGCTTCTGATCTTTGTCGAGGTGTGCCTTTATAAGTTGAAGTTGAAGTCCGACAATTTTATTCCATATTTCAAAAATACGAATACCGGCTTCCTCATCATAATAACTGCCGAATTCACTCATCCACTTATGTTCGGGAAGATATCCCATGGAACTGGTGAACGTAGATCCGTGATGTTTCAAAAGTGGATTCGGTGATTTGAATCCAAATATTTCCTCATTCCCACGATTTGTGGCAGCAGCTTCCTGATCGAATTTAATTTTATTGATGGTCAATGCCTCATCTGTGATATTATAATCGGCATTAGGTCCACGGGCACCGGCCATTTGGCTTAATAAATATAGGGCATGGCCATTTGAAAACGTGATCATGTTTTCGTAACTCATTACCCGTTCATGAGGTTCATAGAAATGTTCAGGCGGTTTCCGGCAAATCACATAGTCACCTGACTTAGTCCGTTCGTCGTATTTTTTATAACCAAGTTTTTCAAGGTATTTAAATGAGGATGGAAGTGTTTTGGTGAGTGCCTGACCTAAAGTAAATTGTGTAACCGTTGTGATACCGCGGGGCATAATACGGACGTTCTCATCTATTTCAGCACCATTGATAAACGATTTACCGGTTCCACGTCCCGCAAGCAACATTTTAAGTTTAGCTTGGAAGAGTTGAGCGGTAAGTTGGAATGAGTTAAGCGAGATGTTTTCTTCCCAGGTATTTTCCATTATGTATTCAGTATTTCACAAATCTGATCATCTGTTTCGGTAGGTGCCACCATAGCTTCAACCAATGTGTGTATTTCGTCAGCCGACATTCCTTTAATCTTACTCATATCGATATTCACCGTATTTTGATTATTATTCAGCTGGATATAGAATACATTTTTCTCCATGCGTTTTGGGTCTTCGGATCCGACTACCTTTTCGCCAATGACATCCCTCAGGACTTTTTGTGCTGCAATACGTTCCTTATGCTTACCTAATAGTTTGCATGTCCGTATCGTATCTACAAGGTCCTTGATTTGCCATTGTTGCCAGTAGTCCCAGTCAAAATCATGTTTGCTTTTAAAAAGCTCCTGAGCAAGCTGTATGTCTTTTCGTGCCGTATTGCGTGAAATATTATATTTTGCCTGTAACCTTGGATATACACTGGCAGGGTGGAAACTATCCAGCATCTGTGAGGCTGAAACAATCCGGTTAAACTGTTCGCGGTATGCTTCCGGAAGTGGTGAGTTATCCGGATCCAGGATATGTGCCAGGATCAATTCATGTCGCTGTTCGGCCAGTCCTTTTTTAGTCTGATATTTATCGATTTCATTCATTTGGTTACTGATTAAAGAACTTGTCTTAAAGTCGGACAATTTCACCAACGTATTATTAAAAAAAAAGAAGAAATAATCCGGATCCTGTCACTCCGGATTATTTTTTCAATCAGGTATTATTTCAGGTTAGCAATCTGCAATTCAATCTGTTCTTTTTCAGATTTCAATGTTTCAATGCGTTTAATCTGAAGAATACGTTTAGGACCTTCCGGCATGGGTTTCAATACACCATCTTTCGGTTTCTTTTCGTTCTGGTAGTTCAGTTTGTTTTCAGCCTTTGAAATTTTGATACGCCATCCGTCCGATTGCTTTTTCAGTCCGGGCAGATCGATAGCCAGGATAAAGGCAGTTTTTACAATTTTACCGGTTATTTCTTTTTCAACTTCAACAGGTGGAGTGATTTTGGAAGGGTCAAAAGTTTCAGCGAATAATGTTGCTTCAGGAAGAGTTCCATCAGCCTTGTATGCTTCGTGTGCTTTCCACAGGTCATCCATCCGGCGACTGCAGGCATCCATCACGAACATTAAACGTACACGTTCGGCTTTTACTTTTTTTGAATTGTCTTCACCCGTAGCCTTTAAAATTTGGTGCATGATACTACGACCTTTGTACAATGTGGAGAATTCAATCAGCAACGTTTTAATGATATCCGGATATTCTTCGTTCAGGATCTCTTTTTCAATGTTACCAAGGAATTCGGTTTTTTCGGCTTCCGTTTTTTCAGGTTCAGCATCCTTGTGAATGTCCGATGCCGGGTTGGCATAATAACGCAGGTACAAACGCAGTTCGTTTTCCAACTTTTTTGGAATATCCTGGCGTTTTTGGTTCGCTACAAAATTGGCACATACGTGAGGTTTATATCCGGTCTCTGCCAATATTTCAAGTCCGGCACTTAAATCCTTGCTTTTTGAATTTACCCAGGCTACAACTTTTTGTCGCACTTCGGGCGTGATGTTTACATCCATACATTTTTAAAATTAGGTGAATTTATAAAGTCATGCAAAGAACGTGCGGTTTTCCGTGCTAAAAAAGTACAAAAAAAGTCCTGCATTATCTGCAGGACTTTCTTATCTTATCCCCCTTTAGGGGTTATGGGTTCTTAGGGAACAATCACCAACATATCTTCCACATCACCTTCGTAAACGAATGCCTTTCGACGTTTGTATTTAAAGCTGATAGATGTTTGGTTACGATCACCCGAAGTTGTTCCGGTCGTTGCACCATCACCACCGGTAACGAATGTACATCCACGGCGTTTGTCACCCATAAGGTACTGGTTTCCGTTTTCATCGGGAACGATAAAGAACATTTTACGTTCAATACCGGCATTCATAAATCCTAAAATCGTTTTGGTGATCTTAGCTTTAATCAGCGCCAGGGTATATTCGAAATGTTCGCCATCAATTTCACCTACCGGTGCAATTTTCAGATTACCGGTTTCTTCAGTAAAATCCAACTTAAACGCACGGGTTCCGGTTTTCATTACCAGGTCACCGGTTAAGGTAGCCGAAGCATCCATCGTGAGCGGAACGGTTACCTCACCGGCTACAACAGTTGCAGCGGGTTCGGCAGGCCATACGTCAACATCTTCCTGATATCCGTAGATCAACTGAGGTATAATCCCCGACATGTTACCACCATCAAGATTGTGGTCTATGTCTTGCAAAGAAATTTGTTTTTTCATAACAATTTATTTTTTAAAGGATTATGCAATTAAGCTCCTGCAGCAACGTTCGTCCAAACGAGTTCTTTAATTCCAAAGCCTAAGCCTTCGTACCAATCGGTCATGATGTTTACACATCGTTTTGATTCTTCGATATTTACTTTCGAAGAGTTTTCACCCTTTTTGGTAATATGTAAGAAGTTCGATTTTGGAGTGATCCAGATATCATCCGTTCCAATCATCGAAGGTAAACCAATAACAGCAGCAGGAGCAAAGTCCAGACGGTTATCGATCTTATTGGCACCATCAATGGTGTAGAATCCCAACGAACGTTTATCTTTCAAAAAGGCACGTGCCCATTTTGGAGACATAGCAACAACCATTTCCGTGTTTTGATACACTTCAGCGATTTGTTCGAAAGCAGCTTCGATCTGATCGTAAATAGTGGCAGCATCCAACGCAGTACCTGTCAACCGATTGATACCAACTTTTTCCAGAATGGATTTAAGTCCGTCCATAGCAGTTCCGCTAACACCGGCAACACCGGCAGCAGGGGCAGCATATACACCTTTGTAATATTCATTCAATTCCATATCTTCAGCAATCTTGCCGTAAACGTGAGATTCAAGAATATAACGGATCAAAGGCCAATCCTTACGGGTCAAAGAATTCGAAGCAAGGAAACCAAGCCAGTTATCTTCAATGTCGTCAGGATACACTTCCATATCAACTTTCATTTTGAACAGTTCGATAGGATTTGGAGTAAAAGTCACATCCCCTTTAGGAGTAAAGCTCTTTTGGAAACTTTGAACCAACGAAGTGATGGAGGATTTAGCCAATCGATAAACGGTATCATCCGTTTTAATCTCAGTAGCCAGTTTTGTGGTCTCACGACCGAATAACAACAGTCTTCTCAGGCGTTGTTCGTTCTGACCTCCGGCGATGTAATACGCTCCGTATTCAGATACAATGTCAGCTTTGTTAATTGCCATGGCAAATTTAAGTATTAAGGGTTAAGTAAATTAAATCGATTTGTCAGCAGCCTGATTGTGAGGCAATGCGTTGATAGCATCCCAATCGGTTGTATCGGTAGGGGTATCGTTTTCACCTGATTTACCCTGAGGCTTTTCAGCAGTAACGGCAGGACGTGCAGCCAACTTTGCAGTAATAGCAGCAACTTTAGCTTCTACTGTTGTAGCAGCTTTTACAGTAACATCGATAGCATCTATTTTGGTAGTTGCTTCAACAAGGGCAGTTTCGGCAGTTGCCTGAGCGGTAACGGCTGTTTCTTTTTCAGCGGTTAACGTGGCAATGGCTTCCGTTTTAGCTTTGAATTCGTTGTTGATCGAAGTCAGTTGTTCCAAAGTCATGGTAACTTTGTTCTCAGCCACTTCAACACCTTCAACAGCCAAAACCTGATTCAAAAATGAAAAGTCTTTGTGCATTTTAATAGAGTTTTTAGGTGAAATAATATTGATAATTTTTTGAATTATAGTTTCTTCCTTTTCGGTTTCGTCAATTACTTCAACTACTGCCACCGGTACCGTGTAACCACCGGCAGTCATCATGGCCATTACTTCGTTAGAGATGGTTGATTTTTTGGAAGTAGCCGGGATAACTTCATCCACCAACCCGAATTCAACAGCCTGTTTAGCTGTGATCCAGTTACCGGCAGTAATCAGTTCCATTACTTTGCTCATTTCCATACCCCGGTTCATGACGTACTCCTGGGCAACAATAAGCGTAGAAGCTTCAGCATCCCGTTGCTTTGAAATAAGATTGTCAATAGCAGCCTGAATCTGATCAGCGTTAAGACTTCCCCAGGTCGGATCAACAGTGACCGAAGGTTTATGAACTAAATACATGGAATCTTCATAAATCTGAGTTTTTGCAGCCCCGTGTCCTATAATGGTGGAAGAGGAAGCATTGAAACCAAAGTACTGTATCGTTACATCACCACGATCGGCAATGAATTTCTTTATTTGTAAGGCCTGATTCATGTCACCACCTAAGGAAGACATCTGTATAATGACAGGACCGGCACCAACCTGATCAAGCATATACTTCACATAATCTTTAGAAATGTTCCATTCGGAAATACCACCGGTAATCTCAATGATTTTATCTTTTGCCATGGTTTTTAAATTAATTTCAGCAAATGTAGGGCACAAAAAAAACAGCAGAAAGGACAGAAGCCCCCTGCTGTTAATTGATTTAAGCGTGTAATATATTACAATTCGTCCATTTCTACCAGTGCAATGAATTCGCACGGTGTGGTTTGTGCACCACTGAACATGAATTCTATCTGGTTTCTCGAATCCAATTGTCCGGAATTATCGGTTCGTGTAAATGCTAACTGGTTTTCTTCGGTCCCTGCCAACCGGATAAAGTCGTTATTATCCTGGAATAGAACAAACCAGTATTCTTCCGACTCCAGGCGAATAAGTTGTTGTTGGTTTAACGGGTTGGATTTGGGATTGATTCCCGAAATTTCAACCTTATATACACCCTTTTCAAATGGTTCACTAAACATGCCGGTATCATCCGTCAAGTAGATATCAATGATATCATCCCGGTTGATTACTTCCAGGTAGTTCGATGAATTGGTATGATCGCGCCGGATACGTTTGTAAGAAAGTACCGGAATGGCAAACATCCGGGATAGTCCTCCCATGTTGCCCGTAAAGTCAAAATTCAACTGTTTCATACGCTTTTTTAAATTGTTGTGATATTGTCCCGTTACCCGACAACTTCGCCAACGATATTTTATCAATTAATAAAGAAATATTATTTAAAATTTCATTTTTGCAAATAGTGAGGTTACGCTGACAATCTTTGTTGATCGATTCAGCCGGCCAAATCATTTCCGGAAAATTATAAGTCTTCTGAAAGTAACTTATTGAGTCGGTTTGTGACATACCCAGCGACATTCGGGTACTGACAATAACATACATGAATGTCTTTGCCCTGGCTTCCATTTGGCGGTTAAAGTCTACCATGTCAGTTTTGCTCAATTCCCATCCGTACCGGTAAAAATCATCCCTGGTGATCTTCACTTCTACGCTGTCGGTATACCGTATATGCCGGCAACCTTCCAACCTGGCATCATAGCGGGTATTTTTACGCTCCAGTTTTCTACGTAAATCAGGATACACGGTTTTATCTTTCGTAAAATCGACCGGGCAACCGTAATTCAACTCCAAAAATCGTTTAACATACGGTTTACAGGGAATATTTATACTAAATTTAGGCATAGAAAAAATTTTTTTTGTGTTAGAGCTCAGCTATTTTACCGACATACCGACATAACGACATACAAGAATATATTTTTAACAGCTAAATTACTAAAAATAAACAACATAACGAAACATGCGTAGTTAAATTACCGACATACAAAGCCCGTTTTCGACATACAAACACCATATTTAACACTTTACCGACATACAAGCCCAAAAACACCCGACATACACCGACATACAAAACCTCTCCACCGACATACAGCGACATACAGAATAAAACATGCATAAAAAATACAAAACAATGATTAGCACCTATATATATAATTATTTTATTGAAAAATATTATTATTGTATGTCGTTATGTCGGTATGTCGGAGTTTTGAAATATATTTTTCAAGTTTTATTTTAATGTTGTTCTTTAAAAAAAAGGGGGTGCGGGGGATTTTACCCCTAACCCCTAAAGGGGAACAAGAGGAAATAGTACCGGATCTGTTCATCAATCAACAGAACGAGCCGGAACTATGTCCCGACTCGTTTATAATTACTTTCGTCTCTGAAATTGTTTAATTTACCTGAATTGAAATATTAATCAAGTATTTCCCACCAATCAGATAAAACGTCTGCACAAGTAGGTGTATATGATTCTACAAGGTTTGATAATCCTACGATTGCAATTTGATTAGCATAAGCAATTTGGTCTATCTGTTCAGATTCACTTTCAAATGTTTTTTGAAAGTGGTCTTTTACTGTTTGTGGAAGGGATTGCATTTTTGGTACAATATTCTTTCCAATTACTGAATTAACCTGTTGAAAGATAAATTTTTTTGATTCTGGCCATTCGTTACAACGAACTCTTTTGCCTTCTTTTATAGCCCTTACGGCTAATCCGAAATCAACATATTTACTCATAATATAAAATGGGTTTTAATTAAGCGCTCCCAACGCTGTTTTCCTTTTCTTACTCCCCTTTAGGGGGTTGGGGGTTATTGATTAATTACTTCATTTACCGTTGTTGCCGGGTATCGTTGGTCATTCTCCATGCATTCTACTGATTGTACTCCGTGCATGGAAATGAGCGATTTCATTTTGATAATCTTACCTGAAATAGTAACAAACTCTTTGAGGTAAGTAAAGGTGAGGGGTTTGATCATATTTTTTCAATTTTTAAATATTCTTCTTCACTCATTTCATAATCCCAGAAACTTAATTTCCCTTTTACATTCAGGATCGGTTTTGCAAACATTACCTGATTTCTTAATATCCAATGATAACACCCTTTCTCTGCCCAAATAGAGTCTGAACCTTTACCATTTAAATGAACAGATATACAATTTACTATTTCAACAGATCCTATAATTGAACCGGTATTTAAATTTCTAAGCCATGTACCAGTATATTTATTCATTACAAAGAAATGAGTCATTTCAGGTGTAAGATAATTTAATACTTTATGCCAACTCCATGCTGTACCGCTTGAATGAATTAAAACTCTACCCCTGAAATGAGTATTCCAGGTTCTGTTTTCAACCGGCTTAATTCCTGAACAAATTAGATACGACCAAGGCTGTTTTACGGATAGCGTTTTCATGATTCCTTTTCCTTATTCGGGTTATAATACTCCGTTTTTGCACCATGACAATGTTTCTGTTTTTTACCTGATCCACATGTACACGGTGAATTCCGACTAACCTTTTTTGCTATTAAAGGATGACCATCATTTAAAATAAATGAAACTTTACGTTTTTCGTGATTCATAACTTTTTTGATTTAATTGATTTATATTTAAATAGTAAATTGTAAATGAATAAATAGGAAATATCAAAATGGAATATCATTCCCCTCCGGAACCTTTTCCCCTTTTTCCGTTACTTCTACATTTCGTTCAAAATCGATATCAATCAGACTTTTTAAAATGTTATAGTTAAACATATAGGCTGATGTGGTTTTTGATTTTGGAGCCATACGCATACGGGTGAAATTGTTCACATTTACCGATTCCCCATCCGCGGCCACAGTGGTTTCATTTCCACCGATTGCCTGTTCAGCAACTTCCCATTTAAACCGGCAGGAGTTTGTTAATCCTATATACGCCTGATTCGATTCAAAGTAGGATATTAACGACTGACGGGATAAGCTTTCGTCTTTACCGATAGCATTCTGATAAAGTGAATACACGGCCATAAAGTCAAGGTAAAGCACTTTTGTATCCATTGGCAGATCGACTTCCTCCATTTTCTTCTGACTGGTCATCCGGGTTACTTTTATAGCCGGTGTAATCTTTATTTCTCGGCCAATTTTGATCTTATCGTATGTGATCAGCGTGGATATCGTTTGGAAATAGGTCGAAAGTTTGTTGGTGGAGGATATCCGTTCCAATTGTGTCAATACTTTTTTCTCTGCTACCGGCAGGAATTCAAGGTAGGTAAATGGAAGTTTCAGGTGCGGTGCATTTTCTTCAATCAACCTGCAGGTGGCAGTCATTAGGGCACAGGCGTTAATAATACGGGTTAATCCTTCGGTATTCGTTACTGATATCCGGACTGACTCTTTCAACTTTCGGGTTTCTTCAGATAAGATAGTCAGGTACTTTTTTTCAAATATCGATCTAAGTTCCAATACTTCGAGTAATATGTTCGAAAGACCGGTCTTTTCGTGACTCTTTAATTTTTCAAAAATAACGCTTTCCTCTTCGGTAAAGTCACCACCTTTTCGGTAAGGTACATCGCACATGATACATCTGTTCGACAGGGCACCATCATCCTGTTGAGCCGCCTCCTGACCAAGTAATATAATACTTGCATTAATGGCCGAACTATCCAACTGTTTAGAATTTACGTCCTTTACTTTTATCTTACCTTCACCATCGAGGGTGGCCGCTTTTAATCCCTGAAATTTGGCTTTCGAAATATCCCGATCGTTGTATTCTTCCATCACCACCGGCACATTGCGTATCGATTCAAGAATCATAAAGAACCCGGCATCCGAACCGGTGTTCAGATTGAATGCCGGTGTGGTATCGGCCATATAAAAGTTACGGATACTTTCAGCAATCTGACTCTTCCCTGAGCTGGTAGGACCTATAAAAAACAAGGCAGTGAAGTAACGCCTCATTTCAAAGATATAATCACGGAAAGCGCATGTAATTGCGAACAGTACCGCCCATTTACCATTGTCACCGATATTGTAAACGCGGTTCATTAAATCGCTCCATCCCGCGAAACTGATTTGTTTTTCTATCGGGATATCACGATACACCAGGTTACGCGCCTGGTTGAATGTGCTGTTGTCACTATCTTCCGAAATACGGATCTTTGAGAATACCGGAGAATAATAATTCTCTTCGTTATGACTTACCAGTCCCAGTTCGTCAACCGGTTCAATTTTATATTCATTGCCTACCTTATGATAGATTGCATTTCCAAAGGCAAAGAAACCTTTCGGGTTCTGGCCAAAAGTCCGTATAGCCCGGCATTTGCGAAATCCATAACTCATGGTCATCCAAATGCGTTTATATTGTTCCATATTCCCGAAAAAGTTATAAGGGCCTTCATTGACCAGGTTCTCATGTATTTTTGGCAATCCGGCAAATACGGAAGATTTCCATTCTACATACCGATCGAGTTTTGAATCAAGGTGACAAAGTTGAATTACCCGTTTATTGTTTGCATTGTCATTTTCGTTATCATATACATGCAACACCGGCTTAATATAAAAATCGGTAATACTTGAAAAACTACCTCCTGTATTGTTCCGGAACATGTATGAACAAAACCTGCCTTTTTTATCAGCCAATGGATAAAAACCCCATCGGGTGCACTGATCTGAAAGAACCTTATCATTTTGAATGTAATCAGGAATAATTTCAGCATCTACATTTAGCGTGTCACTCATCGCGCCAAGACGTTGGTTATCGAGTAATGTTTTATCCTTTTTCTTTGCCAGGAATGGTTTCAATACTTTATCCAGGGCAGTGACTTTCATACCTAACTTTTTGGCATAATCATCAATCATAACTACCCGGACTGTGGCTTCTATATCCGATATCACATCAGCACATCGGCCAATAATTTCACCTTTCTTTGAACCATCGTAGGTGTCGGATAATATTTCTTTATATTTATCAATATAATAGTCACAAAAACTTTTTGATATTGGTTTTCCATCGTCGGTAACATCAACCGAAATATCAAACCCGTTTTTGTGCATATTTTTCAATATAATGAGAGACTTCGAATCACCGCAATCGTCATTTGGTGCCAGCGATGTAAAATCTTTTACCGTTAGTTTACTGATCTTTGACCGTAACGACTGGATATCGATTAGCGTTGGAGTTCCGACAACAAGAACCATTGGAGTTTCGGAGAATTCATTGACAAAATCTTTTTGATTGAATACTATTTCGCAATCCTGATCATCATCAGCTTCCATTAATTCAACGGCGTCATCAATTCCGTAGAACCCGTGTTTCCATTTGTCAACCTTTAGTTCTTTAGTGGGTTTAATTCGGTCTTTGATAATAGTTGTGGTAGTTTCGAATGTCATGGCCAGTCGGGTAGTATACCGATCACGCAGGTATTTGTCAGGCACTACCGACACACATTCACAAATCAGATCCAGCAGCTGGGTATTGTCGAAGTCAGAAGCTTCAGCCACTTTCTTTGCTTCGAAAAAGTAATCGATAAAATCAAGTTCGCGATTGGTGAGTAATATTTTTAGGTCCTGATCAATCGTTGTCTTTGCAAAATCATCCGGATCCTTTCCATCAGGCAACAAAATAGCCTTTACATCAAACCCGTGGGCCAGTAATGTTTTGGCATTCGATATACTTGCTTTAAGACCGGCACTGTCCGGATCGTACATCATTACCACCGTATTGGTAAAACGTTTCAACAGACGTGCCTGTGCATCGGTCAGCGCGGTTCCTGATCCGGCAATAACATTCCGTACTCCACGCTGTGCAACACTTACAACATCAAACTGACCTTCGAGTAAATAAACCTTGTTTAATTTTGAAATTGACTCCTTAGCCTGGAATAGTCCAAATAAAACCTGACCTTTATTAAATACCAACGTATCTCCCGAATTCAGGTATTTAGCAGCTTTTGCTGAATTGTCTGTGATCCTGCCGGTGAAACCTATTGGCCGCCCGTAATTGTCCAGGTAAGGAAACATGATCCGCTGACGAAAAGTGTCATATTGAAATTTCTTTTCGTCACTTATGGCCGTCATTCCGGAAGCCAATAACAGATCAATGCTAAAACTACGCTTTGGAAATTCACGGGTAATCTGATTATCGGTCTGTGCATACCCGATTTGATACAGTTCACGGGTTTCGTCACTAATCTGTCGTTCGGTGCGTACATAGTCATCAGCGGCCTTAAATGCAGTCAGGTTTGTTGCAAATTGTTTATTGCTTTCTTGCAATACCAGGTAAACTGATTCCCGTTGCTTTTCATTTGCTATTTCCTCAGCCGTTTGCGGAATAACCGGTAATTCGATATGATACTGATTAGCCAGTGACTTTATGGCTTCAACAAACGTAAGATGTTCGTTTTCCTTCACAAAATTAATCACATCACCATGTGCACCACAGGCAAAGCAACTGTATATTCCCTTTTGTGGCGAAACGGTGAGGGATGGTGCCTTGTCTGAGTGAAACGGACAGATACCAATGTGATTACGACCGTGTTTTTTGAGAGTTATCGATTTACCAATTACTTCAACGATATCGGATCTATCTTTAACTTTAGTAATTATATCTTGTGAAATTTGTGTCATGGGAATTAATTTAGTCAAATAATAATATTTTTTTATTTATAAATTTCCCCATTGCTCGGCCATTGCCTTTGCAATTCCTGGAAATGTTTTACTTCTTATAGCTCTATTCTTTTCATTATTTTTTGAGGTGGAAATTTTACCCAATACCGAATATCTACTTTTGCCAGATTTATTTTTTTTTGAATTGTACATAATATATTCAGGTTCGACACAAGTCTGTTTTTCAAATAAATCATCTGTTTTATAATATATAAGCTTTGGAATGTTTTTTAACCATAAACATGTAGCTTTTGAAACGTTATCTCCAAAATAATAAGGATGAATTATTTGAGGTTTTACAAGTCTATCATCTTTATTCATTGCGCCGATAGGATTCTCCATGTAAACATATTTTGCTTTTGATATAGCTATATTCCATAAATGTATAGTCCACTCAATAGCATCTATTCTCTCTCTCTCTCTCTACTTTTACCTGGTGAATAAGTTCTATTACCACTCAACGTTATTTTTTTACATTCCGGATGAAGTCCAATAAAATCCCATTCTTTTAAATTAATGGCTTCAAATATGTCCATCTTTAAATGCCATTCAGGATGATTACCTGAGCAATCTTTTAAGTCGCAACTAAAAGCTTCATGACCTAACTTTCGAAACTCAATGCATACCGTTTGACTTTCTTCACAACCTATAAGAACCTTCATATCTATTCGTTTTCAAGTAAATTGATACGTTTTGTTATTTCCGGTTCCAAATTTCTGAGGCTTTATTGTAGTTGTAAATGGGAAATCAGCCTTATTTACTTTATCCAATGCTTCTTTAATTGGTATCGCATTGGTAAAGAATTTCCGTTCTATATTTTCATATTTAATTTTGACAACATACCGGCCTTCTCCAAATCTAGTTTTTACATCCGGTGAAAAATCAAGAACTTCTATTTCGCAATTTGTGACATCTGTTATTGATATTAATTCTACAAGAAATATATTTTTTTCTTCAGGCTTTATTCCTAAATCAGAGAATTTCTTCATTTTTAAGTATCTTTTTTTGTAAGTGTTTAGAATTACAATGTTTTGCCCATCCTAAGTGGGGTGCAATCTGTATTTTATATTGTTTCGGATCCAGTTCTTTCTTATTTAGTTTTGCAGCTTTCCGGCAGAACCTTACTTTAATTGTTTTACGCATCAGTATATGAGTTTGAAAAAATACATATCCAACGAAATCAATACCACGAGCTGCAACCGGGAACACCTGATAATTTCCCTTTAATTGTAATTTTAATTGATAAGTCAGGTAATCATTAATATCAGTCAATAGAGCATGTAAATAAGGCTTATCCGGTGCCAGTATCACCATATCATCAGCGTACCGGTAGTAATACTTTACTTTCTTTACTTCCTTCATGTAGTGATCAAAATAAGATAAATAAAGATTTGCGAAAAATTGACTCAGATAATTACCGATCGGGACACCAGGTGCACTGTCAATAATTTCATCAAGAAGTTTTAAAAGTTGTTTATCCTTTATCTTTTTTCTGATAATACACTTCAGTATATCATGATCAATATTCGGATAGAACTTCTTAATATCCAGTTTCAAACAATAGGTAGTATTTTCGATATCGGTTAAATCACGTTTCAAATCATTTAAAACAGCATGTATTCCTTTTCCTTTAATGCATGCATAACTATGTGAAATAAAAACTGAAACCCATACAGGTTCTAAAATATTCATTATCGCATGATGTACTACCCGATCACGAAACGGAAGTCTGAAAATTTCCCGTTCCTTTGGTTCGAAAATTTTAAAGACACTGTATTCAGAAGTCTTATAAATTCCGGATATTAATTCGTCATACAATTGATTAATGTTTCGTTCAACATTTTTTTCAAAAATCTTTACTCCATATTGCCCGGATTTTCCTATCCGGGCTTTTTGGTATGCAAGCATCAAATTATCTTTTGTGACTATCTTGTCAAATAAATTGTTTATTCTTTTCATATGCCTGGCTTTCAAAAATGGAAATTTCTCGTTGGATACTAATACCAGTTGAAAGATTAGTCGTTTTTTACTAAGAAGTAAGGCCTTTGTCTTTTTAATTACCAGTTGGGAACTGGAACCTGCATTCGAATTCGTATTATCGTAATTCGTATTGTTCAAACCGAACGCTGAAGAAGAACCAGCGAAGACAAACAGCCCATTATTTTATCCTATTTGTATTTCTTTCCAAACATCCTTAAACTGAGTGGCTGAATATTCTGCCGTTTCTTCGTTAAAATTAACCAGACGGGAACCGGAACCCGCACCCGAATACGTACCATCGCAATTCGTATCGTACAAACCGAACGCCGAAGAAGACATTCTAAACCATGGACGCCATTTATTTTCTGACCAATTATCCCAATCTGGTTTCCTTCCTTCATTTAAAGCCTCGGTGATTACTATAGCCTTGTAATAATTTTCAAAGTGGACTCTTAAATCTTCAGGTAAATTTGAAAAATCAACGGTTGGTCTTCCTGTCATCTGAAATGCATCTTCTACTGTTTCAGGTCTCTTCTTTTTTAATTTATCTCCTTTTTTCATTGTGTTTATTTTTTAATGTAAAATATTAAAGTGATAACATGTCTCTGAACTCATTTTTAAATCTTTCTCCAATTAATTTTGCATTATCCGATTTTAATACGCTAAGGCGGGAACCGGAACCCGCATACGAATGCGTAAAATCGCAATTCGTATGGCACAAACCGAACGCCGAAGAAGAACCGTTGTTTACAAAATAAGGATAATGTCTGCGTTTATCAGAATTGTAAATATCAATTCTTTTACCTTCATTGAATGCTTCAGTAACTACAACACATTTATACACTGATTTAAAGAATTCCCGTAAATCTGTTGGTACACAATCAAAATCAGGAACTGAAGGACGTCCTGTCTCATTCAATGCATCTTCAATAGTAAATACCCGATCTTCAACTGACGTTTCAAAAAACTTTTTTCCAAAAGTTTCCTCTAATGCTAATTTCCACTCAGGAGAAGCCATTTTGTACATGCTTCTTGCGGTAGATTCTTCAATGTTTACTGTCTTTTTCATATAACTTTTAAATTTAAATTGATTATAATTTATTCGTTTTCAAACATATCCATTTGTCGTATTTCGTGAATTCCTTCTAATGTTACTTCAAAGTATTCTGCAACTCTTTTTAATTCGTAATCTTTAATCACTTCGATGCCTTTATATATGGCCCAGTATCGTTTTTGTCCCATCTGGATATCATTAAAAAATGAACGGGTAGGAGTAAAGCAGCCAACATCCTTAAATTTCTTTTTCAGCACCTGAAGTAACAGGTTATCTTTTTGTACGCATAGGCGTGGATCATTTCGGTACCGGTGAATAAACAGGTTTAATGCCCGTTCTGTCCTTCCCAGGTCTTTCGCAATTTGCGGAAGCGGCTTATCATGATAATGCTTGAACAGGTATCTTTTTTGTGAAGTGGACCAGGGTTTCATATTTATCGAATTTATGAGTAATTATGGTATAATCTGAATTGAATTCATAACAGCATTCTGTCTCAGAGAAAAAACAACAGGCAATTTTGATAAATAAATAATACCGTTCGGGTTTTACCCATTTTTCAATCATTAGCCTTTCCCCAATTTTCAAGTCTTCAAGAGTTTTGTAAATTTGAAGATAATAGGTCCGGAACTTTTCTTCTCCCATTTCGGTGATCGCATCCTCCATCCATTTCGGATCGGTTAAGGACTTCAGGCAGTAGTGTGATAGATTCATAGTAATAATTAGTGATAAAGTCCGTTAGAATTCACAGTATTTACCTTACTATGTGAATGGTGATAAATAAACTTCGAATTTTGAAGCCCGTTAGAAGTTCCACATCCGGACAGTGAAATGACCGTTATTACCAGGATAAAAATCTTAATCGTTGTGTTCTTAGCTTTACGGGCATTCAAATAAATTTTCTTTTCATTTTTAAGCATGGTTTTCAGATTTTTAAAACCACGAACAAGTAAAAATTTGACAAAGAAAGCGGCCAGTATGATTAATACGACATAAATAAATTCCATAACATTGAATTTTAAAGTGAATTATTTTCTTTTTGAAACGTGGTAACCAGGGTTGGTTTACCACAACTTGGGCAACAGAGAGGATTACACCGAACACAATAGTTTTGCCCACAGTTGTGGCATTAGGTATCAATACAATGGTTCATTAGCTTAGTGTAATAACGAGAGTGATTAAAGCGATAAATCCAACAATAAAGCAAACGATTATGCTAAAATTAGCACGGGAAGAATTATGATTCATGACAGTAAATTTTCAAAAATTAAACAAATAATTAATACAGATACAATTCCAATGGCAATGGCAGTAGCCAGGCGTTCATCCCAGTCATCGTATTGTCTTTGCTTTTCGTTTTCGAAGTGACGGTGATTTTTGTACATGAGGTAGGGTTTTAATGAAGTCAATACAGGTTCTGATAATATCAAGTTTTTTGAAAAATTCTGTCTTTTGCAACAGTAAAAATCCTTTTTCTTTGCTGGAGTGAATACAGGTGGCAGAATTAGTTTTTTCAATATCATCTACAAGTTGATAAATATTGAACGGATGTTCGGAACTAATAAAAAGTTTTATCACTTCAGCATTCCCGGTTATTTCAGTCAACGAAATAATTGATTTAGGAATTGTGATAGTCGTAGAGTTAGCAGTATTGTTAATTTCCATATAATTGATTTTAAGATGAGTTTAAAAATTAAGAAAGTAATTTTCAAACTCCTGTTTAATTTCGTTTTTTAATAATTCAATATCAATTCCCTTCATTAAAAGGAATGAGTAAATTCCTTTATTTTTACTTGGTGATTGTGCACCGGTTAGCATTTTAACTCCTTCTAACGAACAAATATTTGTATATGCAAAATCTATGTGTTGATACGGATTAAAATTGACATCTATCCGTAAAATGATAACCTGCATAAAACTATTGATATTACAATCGATCGTATGACCTGATTCCATTTGAATAAACAATGGTTTAGTTAATGTCATTTTTGTAGAATTATATAATTTATTTGTCCACATTTACATTTCCAATATTCTGTGTTTTGATACCAGTCACTGGCCGGATTTATTACCTGATTTTCGCAGGTTTTACAATAATACGTTCCGGTTGCCCGGGCATAACCAACATGAAGCACTGAACGTAAATATCCATTTTGAACCAGTTCATTTAAAAGTCGGTTTAGTTCCGAAAAACTTCCATCCTTATACTTTTTTCCTCGAATGGAAAGGCGTGCAAGTGTCGTAGGCATACGGATTTATTTTAAAGTTCATGGAAATAAAACTACCGGTACCAACGTCACATGTCATCTTTATCCTGATTATGCTATAAAGGCTTTTTCAGTCCAGGTGATATTAATTAATTTAGTACCGGTAGTGGATCTTTTCCGCGCTACGGATAAGACTATGTTGATTCGTGATTTTATTATTTTAATTTAAGTCTGTGCCACATTTCGATTAGTTGTGAAGCTTTATGAAAATCATATCGTACAAGCATATTCCGTATATGTGTTCTTACGGTATTACTGGAAATACATAATGATTCAGCCACTGCCTTTTCATCGAGTCCAAGAGTCAGTAAACGAAGTACATTTATTTCTGCCTTACGAAGGTTGGTTGATCTTACCGGATAACAGGCATCCTTCAAATTACATCCTTCACATTCACCCCGCTGGGCACAATAGCAATATTCTATATTTTGATTGCCATTTTCATCAATATCCATTAAATGGTCAGTTTGTCCAAAATGCAATTTAATCCACATTCGTACGATCAGGAATTCAAAATACATCCTGTTGATTTTACTCTGAAAATATCTTTTTTCAAGACAGGATAAAGCTGTTGGCCATTCTTCACTTAGATCATCCATATGTGCCATTATAATATGCCGGTGAGTTTGATTCAGGATATAGGCTTTTTCTTCCATCTCTGTTACCAGAATATCACCTTTATTGACTACATATTCGATATCACGGAGTTTCATCGTTTGAAATTGAGATTGGTTATTCTTTCCAATTCACGAAATTCAAGTTCCTTGAAAGAATTATCGCTGACTTTCGTATAAAAAGTACTATATGCTATTCCTACTGACATCATTTGATCCCTGATAGAATTCTTTGCATCAGTTTCAAGTAATTCAAAATACGCTTTAAAGAGTATTTTTTCTATATTTTCGTTATTTGTTTCCATAAATTCAATTATAAGTCTTATTTTAGTACTGCAAATATATAGTATTATTTCATATTACGAACTAAACTTTATGTTTATTTTAAAGTATAGTATGTTATTTGTAACCAATATAAACAATATTATGTTTAAAGCCCATAAAATAAGCACATTAATTAATGAAAGAAAACTTATAGATAAGAAGTTTTCTTACGTATCATTTTGTAAAGAAATTAAACTTTCAATTCCTGGATTAAATAATATTATTGAAGGAAAGAGTAATCCGAAGGTTAATACACTTGAAGCTATTGCAAACTACTTTAAAGTAGATATGAATTACTTCTTTGATCAACCGGATTATATAATGCATGTAAAACCACCTGAACAAGTAAATGAACCGGTTGAAGAATATCAACAGAAATCTTCATCTCGTAATCCTTGGGAACTGCTTTATGATACTCAAAATGAATTGATGGAAGTGAAGGTGGAGAATGAACGGTTAAAAAAGGGATATGCACCCGCCCAGGATGCGAAAGTCGGATAATCATGTGGATTCTTTATCCGGTAATAAAGATTTTACTTATAATTCAAATTTCAGCATAAAACCATACTCCTATGAAAAAAGTATCCGGATCAGAAATAGAATTCATTAATGACAGTTTTCATGATGAATATGTCAAATTGAAAAAACTATTATTCAATAGTGAAAGTATACGAAATATAGATGAAAAACAAATTAAAGTTGCTGTAGATAAATGCATTATTGAACTAAAACGATTCAATAAACTAACCATTTTAAAATGATTTTTTTTGACTTGTACCGGGACAAATACGGGACAATACTATATAAAATCTTGAAAAACAACTATTGATTATCAGCATACTTACAAATCAGATTCTAAGAAAAAGAATCTTGTCACCCCGACAAAAAACAATATAACCAATTAATATAAAGTTATTTACACCACTTTATAAAAATAGTGCCGGGACAAATACGGGACAACTCTTTTCCAGTAATCATTTTTAAGTTATGCGTTGATAATTAGTTCAATGCATAATAAAAAAATGCCAACAACTGCCAAAAATCAAAACAGCTCGCTCAAGGAGATACTTTCGTATTCTCCACCTAAATTGCACACCGGTGTCGAATGGTATATCGGTTTTAATGCATTTGATCCATCAAAAGGAGAGATGCATCGTAAAAAAATCAAGTTAAATTTTATTGAAAGGATCGGTGAACGTAGAAAATACGCTGATGGACTGATAAAAAGATTGAATGTAAAACTCGAAAACGGGTGGAATCCGTGGGTTGAAAGTGAAAACGGAAAAGCATACCATACTTTTACGGAAGTATGCGATCATTATAAGCTTTATATTGAAAAATTACATCTTGATGGAGTTCACCGGAAGGATACCTATGTGTCAAATTTATCATATATACGTAATATTATACAATTCAACGACCAACGCAAAAATAAAATAACCTATATCTATCAGTTTGACGGTGTATTTATTGATGAAATGTTGGAGTACATATATATTGAAAGGGATAATTGTGCACAGACACGGAATAACTACCTGGGATTTGCGCGTACTTTCAGTTCCTTCCTGGTACAGCACCGGTATATGAAAGTCAAGCCGACAGAAGGCATGCCAATGATCAGCAAAAGGAAGATAAAAAAACAGAGGGTTAATATTGAAGAGAAAGATATGATGAAATTAAAAGACTATCTGGAACTAAAAAATAAA
>Ga0302286_10000154_pt1 | contig 57080 bp, 83 predicted proteins | sample III_Fen_E2_3_FD_198765 | JGI IMG/M metagenome (GOLD analysis project Ga0302286, IMG submission 198765) | Peat permafrost microbial communities from Stordalen Mire near Abisko, Sweden - III_Fen_E2_3 | ecosystem: Environmental > Terrestrial > Soil > Wetlands > Permafrost | place: Sweden: Abisko...
TGTCTATATCAATGCACTGAACTGCCTAGATAAGGGTACCAACTGGTTTCAGTTATCTAAGGGAGATAACATCTTTGCCTACACGGCCGAGACGGGATACTTGAATTTAGGGTTCCGAATCGACAACAAAAAGGTTTATGAGGGAGTGTAGTATGGAACTTCTTATCCTAGACACCAACCTTCAAAGTGTTGATGTTCTTGACACTTTTAAATCGCTAATATGGACCGATCGTTTTCTTGAGTGTGGAGATTTTGAGATCTATACTGCGGCAAACGCGGCCATACTCTCAACCGTATTGCAGGATTACTACCTATGGCTTGATGGGTCCGACCACGTAATGATTGTTGAGGACCGAAAAATAACTTCCGACGAGGAAGACGGAGCCTATTTAACAATAACTGGACGATCGCTTGAGTCTATTCTTGAGCGTCGTATTATCTGGGCACAGACAATCCTAGATGGTAATTTTCAATTAGGCATCCAGCAGTTGCTCAACGAGAACATCATTTCTCCCACTATAACCAATCGCCAGATAACAAATTTCATCTTTGAGGAATCTTTCGACGCTGCCATAGCCGCAATGACGGTTAAGGCACAGTTTGAGGTTGGAGATAATCTCTACGAGTCTATTCAGGCCATGTGTGCGGCCAAGAATGTTGGTTTTAAAGTTACACTTAATGCCTATAACCAGTTTGTATTCAAGTTATATTTGGGTCAAGACAGGTCTTACGACCAAACCACTAATTCATATGTGGTATTTTCTCCAGAATTTGACAACCTTAGCAACAGCGAATATTCCGAGACAAGCACGACTCTGAAGACGGTTTCTCTTGTGGCCGGAGAAGGTGAGGGTTCCGATCGGACAATAACTTCCGTGACTACTTCGGATGGTGGTGGAAATGGTCTATCTAGAAGAGAAATGTTCACCGATGCAAGCGGGGTATCGACTACCACTGACTCTGGGACATTGTCAACGGAAGATTACGTCGCTCAGTTGGCCCAAAAAGGAGCAGAAGATCTCTCTCTGAACACATTCACGACGACCTTTGACGGAAAAGCTGACGTTGACACGATGTATAAGTACGGCACTGATTTCTTTATGGGGGATATTGTGCAGATCGTCAACGAGTACGGAATTGAGTCTAAGACCAGAGTCGTTGAGGTTATCTACTCACAGAGTACGGATAGTACGGACGTGTACCCGACATTTGCAAAAGTTTAATACAAGGAGGCTCATATATGCTAACTTATGGTTTCTATAACGGCGCTGATCGAACATATAACGCCACACAACTATCAAGTCTGTTTGACGGCATCATTAATGACGGGGTGTTCTCGTCGGTCGGCTCGGCATTAGTTGTCGCGGCATCTTCTGGAATGACCGTAACCGTCGGTACCGGACGTGCCTGGTTCAATCATACTTGGACGAACGTCGACACACTACTACCTCTTGTGGTGGATACGTCCGAAGTAGTTCTTAACCGAATTGACGTGATATGTCTCGAAGTCAGTAACGCCGACAACGTCCGTGCCAATAGCATCAAGATCGTCAAAGGCACACCAGGAAGCACTCCCGTGGCGCCAACCATGGTCACTACTACGTACGTACACCAGTATCCCCTGGCCCACTTGTATGTGGGAGCCGGCGTAACGGCCATAACCCAAGGAAATATCACAAATAAGGTCGGCACGGGCGCGTGTCCACTGGTTACGGGTGTTATGGCGTCAATGAATCTCGACACATTACTTGCTCAATGGAACGCATCATTTAATGCGTGGTTCAGCAATGTGCAAACACAGTTGACGGGGAATGTCGCAACCAACCTTCAAAATCAGATCGACCTTAGACTGCCTTTGGCTGGTGGAACGATGACTGGTGATGTCATACTCAAGGGTGACCCAACGGTCCCCCTACATCCTGCGACAAAACAGTTTGTGGAGAGTTCAATTGTCGGGGCAGATGTGATTGGTACAGTCAAACAGGGTGCAACAAACCCTTTCGGAGCTAATGGCGCACTTTGCAACGGGGCGATATTTCGATCTGGCACGTATCCAACTCTATTCTCGGCCTTATCAACGACACCAACCGTGTGGAGTTCATCATGGTTGGCTAAAACTGGTTTGGGCGGGATGGGTGGGTTCAAATTCTTAAATAACTACTACGTGTTTTACGGGTCTCAACAAGGAACGGGTTACCCGGCATTTGCCTATTGCTCAACTCTTACCGGGGCATACACCTTGGTCACAATCTATCCATCTATCAACACCATTCAAGACATGTACTATGTCAACGGATATTATGTGGCAATATTTAATAACACATATGTTCGGTACTCAAATACTCTTGTGTCCGGGTCATGGGCTCTAATGGGCGACGGCACATATATCTTCACTGGTTGTGCTTACTATTCGGGGTACTATGTGTTTTCGGCATATGCGAATTCCACGGGCCTGTCATATGCGTTGTATACCACAACTCTTGGGTCTTATACGGCTGTAAACTTGCTTGGTGGTGCAACATGGGCGCGTGGCATAGTGCATGATGGAACACGCTTTGTGATTGCTAGTCTGGCTAGTGACCAAAGAAGTTGCGTGTTATATTATGCAACATCCGTTACCACATGGACTGCTGGTTCCGTATCTGCAGAGTGTGTCGCTGGAACAGAATCTCGTATTTATTCTTTTGCGTACGTGAACGGCATCTATATTGTAGGCGGGACGACCACATCTAATGGTGCCTCATGGCTAGCATATTCCTCGACTTACAACGCTGCTCCGACAATAAAATCACTGTGGGGAGGGACGAATTGTCTTCCCTATGGAATAAACTACTTGAACGGTAAATATGTTCTCGTCGGTAGTCAAAGTAGTTGGGGACTCATTGGCTCGTGTGCAACTCCAGGTGGAACGTGGGATTTCGTGGCCACGCACGACACATTTGTTCCTTCGGTTAACGCCCCGCCATTATATGTCAACGGTGAATATATCTTCTGCTCAAACAGTGGGTTATTGGCTGAGACAACAACCCTAACGGGTGATGCAAAAGTTCTCCCCACAATTGCAGACGTGTTAGGCATCCATTCGTACATCAAAACAAATTAGGAGTAGTGCTAATGAGTAAAATAATTAACGAAGCAACACTCCCTACAAAAGAAGGGTTTGTTGAGATAGAAGACGATGCCGGGGTTCGTCAATACGAGCCCATAACACCCACCGCAGAAGAGGTGGATACAGCGGAGTTTATCGTGGATACATCATTCCGCTTAACTATGTTAGAATTGGGGGTGTAAAAATGCTTTTCAACGCCATTAAGAAACTGATCACGGCGGGAAGGACCGATGGTCTACGCGATCGTGTGGACGTGCTGTATGCGGCAGGAAGTCTAACCACTGCGCAGTATAATGAAATCGTCGAATTGTTAGGCTGACCGAGCACAGCGAGGACTCTTAATCGGGGTCCTCGCTCGCATACTACAAACATATAGAGAAATGTAGGTGTAAGACATGGAAAATTGGTGGCAAGTATTACTAACAATCGTCGGAACAGTAGCGGCTTCTTCGGGTTTTTGGGCCTTTATGCAAAAGAAAAGCGACAAAAACGATGCCCGTACGAGAATGCTCATAGGTCTCGCCCATGATAGAATTATCTATTTAGGTATGTGCTACATTGAGAGAGGATGGATTACTCAAGATGAGTATGAGAACATCCACGATTATCTGTACGTGCCTTATAAAGAGATGGGTGGAAACGGTTCTGCCGAGCGAATTATGAAAGAGGTCGAGAAACTGGAGATTCGAAGAATAACTCCTAAATTCGACGAGATTTGTAAGCAATAAAGCCTGGTCACAGGCGAGGGGTCAAAATGGGATACATAAACGGTATAATAAAACCAATTGGTCACGTATTCAAGTCCGTTTTTAAATGGGCAAGTGGTCAATTCACGTTCTCTAAACTCCTTGTGGCGGTCCTGGTGTGCAAGGGTATAAGTTGGGTCGACCAGTCTTATGCCCTTGCATGGTCCGGGAAGACGGAAATAGCGTCCGACCTATCACAAAAAGCCCTAATAGAGCTTCTTGGGGTGGCTCTATTATACGCCGCTAAGGCAACATTCGAGCAATTAAGTAAAAATAATTCATGGCCAGATAAACCTTGTTGTGACACACAAGATTATAAGCCAAAGAAAGGCGAGGAGGAGCACTCAATATGAATAGCCCTCTAATTTCCTACACCAGAATATCTCCGTTTAGAAACAGTCCTCGCAACCATTGCATAGATACCATCTCCATACATTGTATGGCTGGAAACCTTACGGTCGAGGAATTTGGCAACTGGGTACAGACCGCCAATGCTAGTTCTAATTATGGCGTGGATTCGGACGGACGAATCGGTCTATTTGTCGACGAGAATGATCGTTCTTGGTGCACATCCTCTCAACCAAACGACCACCGTGCGATCACAATTGAAGTTGCAAACAATGGAGGAGAACCTGATTGGCCAGTGTCCGATGAAGCGTACGAATCCTTAATTACACTCCTAACAGATATCTGCAAGCGCAACGGCATTGCACAGTTACTCTGGAAGGGCGATAAATCCTTAATCGGGCAGATAAATGAGCAAAACATGACAGTTCACCGCTGGTTTGCCAACAAAGCATGCCCCGGTGACTACTTATATGACCGCCATGGTGAGATTGCCAGGCGAGTAAATGAGAATCTTGAGGAGGATAACATGGACATTAACAAACTTACGGACGATCAAATCGACCAGTTGCTTGCTCGGATGGCTGAGAGAACCGCCGATCAAAAGGCTCCCGATTGGGCTAAGACTGAGCTCCAAGAGGCTATTGACATGGGTGTTACGGACGGCAAAAACCCCATGGGCCTCACCCCACGGTATCAGACGGCCATAATGGTCAAAAGAGGGGTTAAGAAGGCTACCTAAGAAGCACGATCAAAATAGAAGGAGAATCTTTTATGAGTAACGAAAATTACGTTCCGAGAATGGCAGTAGATAAGCGTGATGACGGCACGGTCATTAATACCGCCGAATATCTTGCCCCGAGGCCTAATAACGATCAGATTATTGCCGTTACGGTGGCCGGGATTAAGCATTTAACGGTCCCAGCGGACACAATCGCCGCTGAAATAGCTTATGCTCCGGTGGACCTCTGGATTCGATATGGTGAAAATACCCCGGGGGTAAATTCTGGGGCATATTATCCGGAGGGGTCGGCTATTCTGTTCGATTCGTACGAAAAAGCCTCAACGGCCAACATCTATGTGACTGCTGTATGCAGTCTGTTCATCCAGTATTACAAATAAGGAGGGCTCATAATGAATAAACCAGATGGTACCGGGGCCCTTAGAAAGCAAATAAAGGCCCTTGGAGACCTTAAAGTTGATAGAATCACAGGAAAAGGTCTATCCAAAAACGATTATAGTGACTCAGAAAAGGCCGCTTTGGCTTCTGCTGGTACGTCAATTAGCCAATTGAATGCGCGACTGAATAACCCCAGAAAATACATGCACATCAGCATCGACGATACAACGGCTATTTGGGCTGATCTGGTGGCAAATAAATTAACATATACCAGTATCTTCAATAACCCTATTTTGGCGTACTATAAATCCCTCCATGATACCTACGGAATCGTTATTAGCCTCTATTGCTTTCTTGATGGATTGACCCCATATTATACGCAGCTGTCCCAATACACAGCGGAATTCAGCACCAATGCGTATTGGTTAAAGTTTGGAATTCACGCGGCAAATAACAGCGCAAATTATGCTGTAACAACCTATTCTCGGGCACAGACGGATTATAATCTGTTCGTCAATTGTATTTATGATATCACGGGGAATATGGACAGCATTGACAGATTGCCGCGCTTGGCGAATTTCGCTGGAAGCTTGCCAGCGTGCGCTGGTATGAGAGACTGTGCTTGTGGTGTGCTGGGCTTTTTAACCTCTGATGACGTTCGGGCGTCGTATTACCTGGCAACAACAAAAACCCGTGTGGATTTTACGCTTGAAACTGGGTCGATCAGTAATGCTGATGGTTCTAATACATCCGACACAACGAGACTCAGGACGATTGAAACATTATACCTACAAGCGGGATCGATTGCGTCTTTTAACACAACGGGAGCTTATAAGCTGACATATACGTCTTATACGGGCGCCGGGGTTATAATCACGCAACCAACGTGGTCGTCTGATGCAATCGTAATTCCAACAACCGGATACTACAGATTCATCTTACGCTCAACTATTGGAACAGACAACATATCTGGAGCCACTGCGATTGCGCTTTACACTGCATCCCTGACGATAACAAATATCGGAGACGGCAACAACTACATCGAAACTCACTCAAAATATTTCGATGCAGTAAACCAACTGTGCTTTTTTACAACCAATTATCGCGCCGAAAACGTTTCAAACATAGCGACCACGCTGGCAGCTCTTTCGACCGCCGCAACGTCCAATAAAAATCAACCGTTGACGATGTTCACGCACGAATGGGAGATCACAACAAACCCAACTTTGGTCAAGCCAGTATTAGAGGCGTTTTGCCAATGGGCTGTCCAGCACGGCTATTATTTTGATTTTCCAATGTTCCATGTCTAAGCACCCAATTTTTATAGGAGTAAAGCACATGAAATATAAACAATTCGGAAAATACACAGCAATTTTTAATCCAAAACGCATAGATAACATAAGGGATATGGCATTTGCTTACATAGGTAAAAAGATAACTGTTTATCAAGCAGGACGCGTCGACGAAGGCACATATAAGGGCCAACTTAGATTTGATATTAGGGATGATCCTGAGTGGCAAGATATTGGGACATGGATACCTGAGTGCGACTTAGAAAATATCACACCGATTGACTAATCCGCCAATTTAATTATTGGTTCACTAGGTCGCGAGAATTACACAGATTATAATGAAGAGAATCGGATGCAACGGGATAAAAACCGCCGTATTCTCTTCTTATATTTTGTGAAAGGGGCCTAACCACCATTGAACAGCCTTAAAGAGAAGATAGCCCAGAATATCTCCGCCAAAGTAGGAGGTAGTTATCAAATCATTCTTACCGAGCTTGACCCGTACATGATCAATGAGATAGTTATTAACACCTTATCTATTTGTGACCTTATACCTTCTTTTATCAATGCTAAAAGAATAGACGGATTAGCTCAGGGGACATTATGCAGGTATGCTGAGGAATTAAAATTGTTTAGCCGGCATATGAGCAAAAATATATCCGATATTACTATAACGGATTTGAGATCGTATATTTCCGACATGCAAAGCGAGAGACCGTTAAAAAAGACCACTGTTAACAATAAAATAACAATTCTTAGAAACTTCTTCAAATATTTATTTGACGAGGAGATTATACCAAAAGACCCAGCAAAGAAATTAAAAACTAAGAAAATAGATTTAAAATCTTTGCGGAGTGCATTAACCATAGAAGAACTTGAAACTCTTCGCGATGTTTGTATTGGCGTTCGAGAAAGAGTTTTAATTGAGTTCTTTGTATCGACTGGCTGCAGAATTGAAGAAGTCATCAACATAACAATGGAGTCTATTAATTTCGTAGATCGAAGCATAATTGTTACGGGGAAAGGTGATAAAACTAGAACTGTATATTTTTCCGTTAAGTGTTGTATGTTATTGATGAATTATATTGGCTCTGTTAAAAAAGGAAGCGATGATCATATATTTACGGGAGAAAGATATCCATATGAGGCACTTAGCAAGTCCGGAATCGAAAGAATAGTCACAAAAATAGCAAACCGAACGCCTATGTCTAAAAACGTAAGCCCGCATATTCTAAGACATACATTTGCGACGACCGCTTTGGCCAAAGGGATGTCATTAGATTTAATCCAGCAATTACTTGGTCACGAGAATATTAATACCACCCAAATTTACGCTAAATATTCATCAAACACGATCAAGTTTGCATACGAGCAATACATAGGAAACTAATAAATTTAAAAAGGAGAAAATCACCATGAAAACAGTTATCAATCTCGAATGGCTCATCGCTGCAGGCATCCGCGCACTTAAAACAGTAGCTCAGACTGCCCTATCAATGTTTACCGTCGGACAACTTATAACGGCAATTGACTGGAAAACAGTCGTTGGCGTGTCAGTTGTGGCCGGAATCTACTCGATTTTGACAAGCATCGTCGGATTGCCCGAGGTGGGTACGTCCGGAACGCTCAAAATCGACACATCAGACCCCGATAAGGACGTTTACCGGCTGGATTTGGATTCTCCGCTTGAGGACCTGGCTAAAGAGAAGAAAATCACTCTCTGCGTCGATACTACGGCCAAACTCTCTTAATTTAGGTTCTGTTCTCGCGACTATTACATGCTCTCTAATAGAGAGAAATTAGAAAAAGAACAGGATACTAAAGAAAGCAGAGGGTAAGGCGTATGAGCATTATCAAACAGAGAAAGAAAACGGACAAGCTTACAGAAGTAATGGACACATTGATGGATCAGATGAAACTGATTAATCCGAGTTGCCCGAGATACACCGCTATGGCTAAGAATTTGGAGACTTTAAGCAATGCACAAAGCAAAGTAAAAGTACCGAAAGTTAGTTTAGATACGGTTTTAACCGTAGGGGGTAGTATCTTAGGTATCGTGATAATCGTTTGGCATGAGAAATTAAACGTGATCGGAAGTAAAGCACTAGGTTTTGTTATTAAAGGGCGTGTGTAAAAGCACGCCTTTCCCTTTTCTAAACAAAAAAGAAGCGGCTATTACATGGCTTCTTCTTTTTTCGCGCCTAAAACAAGGTCTATAATAGACATATTATAGAAAGGAAGATCAGACATGAAACTCACTGACATGATTGTATCGGCAATAATCAAAAGAGGAATACTCTATGAAGCCCGTAATGTTGATATGGAATTTAAGATTCCACCAACAAAACAGGAGCACATAGACGGCCAAATTGAGGGTATTAAGATACATTTTAAAGCAGAGCATATGACACTTAAAATCGAAAAAGATGTTGAATAGAGTTGGAGCGAAAGCTCCTTCTCTTTATCTCGCGCCATTAACATATCCTCTAATAGAATTATATTAAAGGAGAATTATTATGAATAAAGAATTGACTTTTGTCACAATTGAAAGATTGGAAGAAATCAAATCGGAATATACAATGAAAGCCTGTGAGGAAAATGGTAAGAGCGAGGAAACAAATCGAATCTTATGGTACGCATCACGTGCAATAGTTGTTTATAACCGGTTTGGAAATACAACCAAAATTGAAAAGGACATTAAAGAATTTCGTAGCATAGTAGCAGAAATGATGTTGAATTTCTAAAGAGGAAGCTTAGGCTTCTTCTTTTCGCTATATTTACAGGGCCTATAATAGAAGAGTAGGCTAATTTAAAAAGGTTAAAATACCCCACGAATGTTGGGGGAGAAAGCGGTTCGAATCCGCGGGCTCTTCTTATTTTACCTCGCGAAAATTACATGGGTTATAATGAAGAAGATTAAAAGTCAACACCAACTTAGAAAGGTATAGACACTTCTTTTATATTTTTTGAAAGGAAGTTAATTATGCAAATTCAAATATATTTAACCCAGGAAGACATTGATAAGCTGCAAAAAGGAGAACGTATTCCTATAAAATTTGGTGGTGGCACGTACGTAAACTTACAGCAAATAACCATCTTAAAAGAGGAAGGTGATAATCTATGTGCTCAGCCTCTCAACTCAGAATGCAAGAACTTGTAGATGAGCTCAACGAAGCGGCTCGTACGTACTATTCTGATAGTAATGAACCACCTATGACAGACGCTACGTACGATCGACTCATGAGAGACCTTATATGCTTAGAGGAGGAAACGGGCGTCATATTACCCGACTCTCCCACATCAAGAGTTGGCTACGAGGTAGTCGGTGATAAAATTCAGCATTACAGCAAAATCCTTTCCCTGAAGGACACCAAAAGCATCGACGAATTACAGCATTTTCTAGGCGAAATGGAAGCACTTTTGTCTTGGAAATTAGATGGCGTATCCATCGTCTTATATTACCTCAACAGTAACCTTATCAAAGCAGTAAGTAGAGGCGATGGTCTGTATGGTAAAGATATCACTAAAAACGTTTTGCTAATGCGTAATATCCCTAAAACGATCGATCTCAAGAGTTTGCTTATTGTCCGTGGTGAGGGGTGCCTTTCTCTTAGTGAATTCGAGCAGATTAATCGTACGAAGGAGGGCGAGAAATATAGCAACGCCCGTAATCTTGCCGCAGGTCTCATAAACGGCACCAAAACAACAAGTATATTGCTACGACACATGAGTTTTATAGCCCATTCCATCGTGCATATTGAAGGGGTCGGGCGTAAAATCCAAACAAGACATGAGCAATTTGCATATTTGGAAAGTATCGGTTTTAAAGTCGTGCCGTTCACCAAAGTCGTGAATTACACTCTAAACAAAGCCATAAATGACTATGAGAAAGGTGTTGAAAATTTTGAGTTCCCTACTGACGGGCTTGTGCTTGCTCTTGATGATATTAGCTATGGTGAGTCTCTCGGAGCAACAATGAAACATCCCAAGCATAGTATGGCATTCAAATGGGAGGATATTTCTGTCATAACAACCGTACGAGGCATGAAATGGAGCGTCAGTCAGACCGGCCTAATAACCCCGGTGGTCTTACTTGAGCCCGTACAACTTGAGGGAACTATCGTTAAACAAGCGAATCTGCATACCCTAAAGATCTTCAAAGGACTTGACATTGGTATAGGCGATACCGTCAGCGTGCACAAAGCAAATATGATAATTCCCGAGGTCGAGGAGAATTTAACGAGGAGTCGGACGGAGGAATATCCTAGACAATGTCCAATATGTGGCGGAGAGACGACTGTGGTTACCAGTGAGAAAACTGAGAAGTTGTATTGCTATCATTGTGGTAGAAAGGAGTAAACATGGATTACGATAAATTAATAAAAGATCTTCGAGCATGCAGCGGAGATAGAAAATGCGAAGGGTGCTCACGCAATTATACGATTGACAGCAATTCAGAAAAACCGATTCATGGATGCGATTTACTTGAATCGGATGCCGCCGACGCGATTGAAGTGCTTCAACAAAAACTTAGTTAATAAACCAAAATTGAAAAGGAGAAATTCACCATGAAAAAATCAAACATTATCTTAGGCGGACTCGTAGTTATAGGAGTATCAATCTGGTCATATCATAGAGGAAGAGCCAATGCAATTGAGGAACTTTGCGAGGCCATGGTAACCGAGATGACTACCAGGGTTGCTTCAAAAAAGAAACGGCCAGAGTATTGTCTATCTAGACAAGATGCAGAAAAGACCTTATCTGCCATGCAAGATATTATTGATAGTTATGGGTTTGCAACTGTGGCCGATTTCAAAGACCTTACCGGCGTGCAAAGTACTATTACCGACAACCGCTATGGATGGACGGATCTTGAAGGCACTACCATTAAAAATATATTGCACGGTTATAGGATCGACCTTCCATTTAGCAAGTATCTCAAATAACTCGCGAAACAAGCAAAGTCTATAGCAGAATCTATATTTGAAAGGAGCACCCACCATGTTTGTATTAATTGGAAAAGTTGTATTCCTAATGATTGCCATTATGTACGAAACGGGCGTTATTGCACGGCTTATTCGTAATCAAGATGTTCCATTTGGTTTAATACTATTCGCCTCGTTTGGAATCGTCGGTTTTATAACGCTCCAGTGGCTAATTTGAAAGGGGACTCACCATGAAAAAATACTGTATACTTTATAAAGACAGTCTCCTAAGAAAGGGAAGAATGGATGACTGCGATGCCATATCCTTTAAAACGCCAGTGGAAGCAGAAAAGTTTATTCTGGACCATCGGGCGATTCTAATTGATAAGGGGATTTCAGCCAAAAGATGGGATTATTATGTGTTTGACACCGAGACAAATCTTGGCGTCATTCAAGGGTAATGAAAGGAGAATTTCACCATGGAAACAAAAGGTATATCTCAAGTCATAAAAACCCTCGGGGAGACATTTTCGAGAAACAGTCCTACTATTCTCACGGCAATGAGTGTTGCGGGTCTTGTGTCGACAGTATTCTTGGCTGTACGTGCTACTCCGAAAGCACTAAGCCTTCTGGAATCAGAACGAGAACGTCTTTATTACGATGAGGTGGATGGCCAGATAGATTTTACAAAGATGAAAACCATTAAAATCGCATGGACGGCATATATCCCCGCAGTGGCCGTAGGAGCCGCTACCGTCGCTTGTATTATCGGGGCCAACCATATCTCCTTACGTCGTAATGCTGCTCTAGCCAGCCTGTACAGCCTCACAGAGGTGGCCTTTAAGGAGTACCAAACCAAGGTAGTAGATACCATCGGCCGTAACAAAGAACTTAAGGTTAGGGATGAGATTGCTGGGGATAAGCTTCGCCGTCACCCATTTAATGAGGATGACGTCATATTAACCAGTAAAGGGAATGTCCTATGCCTCGATGCCATGAGCGGGCAAACGTTCAGGAGTGACATTGAGAAGATAAGGCAGTCTGTCAATTATCTCAACAACGAGCTCCTGCACTCGGATTTCGTAAGTCTTAATGACTTCTACTACGAGTTAGGAATCCGCAATGTTAAAAGAGGCGGAGATATGGGCTGGGATGTCAACCAAGACATGATCGAGCTCACGTTCAGCTCCCAACTCTCAGAGAACAGCGAACCCTGCCTTGTGTTGGATTACGAGGTTGTGCCTCGATATATGTGAGGAGAATGATATGCAATATATGGGAATAGAAGACATCTCCGCTCTGAGTTTTCATGAGAGATGGGATGGACGAGACGAGGATTCTTATAGCGGATACTCCTTGCCTATGTCAAGGCTGCGCAAATGGCTTGGATTAGGATTGGTTAAAGGTGAACGATTTCCTTCTAATAATAGCCATGGGTATACTTGGGGAGTTCCGGTGTCAGAGCTCCCTTTAATCCGTCAATTATATGAGAACGAACCAGACTGCACTGGTTTTCCAAAAATCACCTGTAATTCTGAGAACTTTATAACTTGGCGAGCATATATGGATTCTAAACAAGAGCGTCATATTTGAAAGGAGACCTACCAATGTCTAAGCAAATCGCAGATAAACCGGCATCATTCTGCCCAGAAAATTGCACACATATGAGTCTTGTGATTGATACGGACGTTATGTATGCGAACGAGAAGATTTATCAAACCATAATCACATTGTCCTGCGATCACGAGGATGCTTGTAAGATGTGGGCGGATAAAGAACAACAGCCACCACAATATATAAAATCGCCGAACGATATTCGAGCCGATTGCGGAGTTCCGCCAATAGAAGAAGCGTATTGGACGGTTTGGGGTGGTTGGTCTGGTAATCATGACAGACGCATTGAAGATGCAACATGCTCCAACTGTGGATATATCCATCCCAAGGTGTATGGTTCGCTTGATAAACTTGCAACCGAATGCCCATCATGTAAGCGCAAAATAACCATCGTTCGCGAACGATAATCCAAATTAAATCATATTAAAAAGGAGAAATCACCATGACACCACAAGAGACATCCAGAGAACTTCGATTTGTCCAGAGAAAGCACGAGGATGACTTTACTCCGACTTTTAGCATTAATATATCAGACATGGCGCGAGACGCCGCCAACGCTATTGATGAACTCCTTGCTCAGGCCAATTGTTGTTTCTGGATTCCGGTGACCGAGAGACTACCATCGGAGCGTGATTATGACTGGGTCCTTGTACGGACGAGAACTCTTGATAATCGAGGGTATGGACTGCCACATATCGCCGAGTTACGTAAGGGTGTCTGGTATTCGCAGGATTGTGACCTTGGTCCGATGGAGGAAATCCTAGATATTAAGGTTACTGACTGGTTTCCTATGGAATTAATCGCCAACAAGTTGCGAGAAGATCAAGCTTGGATAAAGGCAAACCCAAATCTATTAAGAAATCCTGCTCATCGTTCCGTAGAGAGATGGGATGATCGCACCGAAGCATTAAGGCTTAAAGATCAAGGTTGGTCAATCGCAGAAATTGCTTTTAGGATGGGAAAGACTGAACCATCTATTCGATATCTTCTCTCAGATCTCGTTCCGGAATTTATGGTCAAATCCTTTCAGGTTACAGGGGAAGAGAACGTTCCAGAACCAGACATGGGGGAGCCAAATGGCTAACATATATGAGCATTTGCCGAGAACCATAGCGTGTGACTTCGACGGCACACTTGCTGAGGATAAGTATCCCGAAATCGGAGAGCCAATATGGCAGACCATCCTGTGTCTTAAACACGAGCAAAACCGCGGGGCAAAAATCATTCTCTGGACAAATCGGACGCATGAGCCTTTAAAGGCAGCTGTGGCATGGTGCGAAAGTCAAGGAATATACTTTGACGCGGTCAACAATAACATCCAAGAAGTCATTCTCGCCTTCAAATGCAACCCACGTAAGGTATTTGCCAATGAGTATTGGGACGACCGAATGGTCCATTTACCGCATCTCACACATCCGGATGGGAGTAAACATGGCTAAAGATATATCGGCCAAAGGCATTGCTTTTGAGAAGGAACGTCTACAATTCAGGAAAAGAATTCGTGCTTTAGAAGAAATAAGCGAGTATTGGCAACTTGAATTTTAGAAGGAAGCAATCATACGTAAACACATCGAGGAAATCGTTGAGGAACTTAAGACTCAACTTGAAGAGTTAAGCAAGAAAATAGGAATTCCTACGGACGTTCTCCTTGCCGACATTGAGCGTACGAAAAAGGCGGAATCGTCATTGAATATGCTCACCGCAATGGGAAATATGTTCAAGTTTTAACTCGCGCTAAAAACAAGACCTCTAATAGAAGACACTACTAAATACTTATATTTAAAGGAGAATAATCATGGAAATCAAGAAAACATTCGGAGAAGTCATCAAGGAAAATAAAGGTAAAATCATTAAAGGATCATTGATCGTTATCGGACTGGCAGCAGGAGCACTACTTGTGCTAAAGCTGAAGGCCGGCGATCAGGTTCTGGATGTGGTAACCAAAATTGAAGCTGACGACGCCGAGAAGGTAATCTTGGGCGCTATGGAAGCTGCTCAAAAGATAGGAAAATAGTGGCAAAAGCTAAAAGGCGAGGCACTTAAGGAAACTTAGGTGTCTTTCCTTTTTATTTTAACTTAGGAGGATACAACATTGACTAGACAGCAGAAAGAGAAAAGAAAAGATAGAATTTATACATTAAGCATCCTTATCGTCGGTTTTGCGTTAATAACAGTCATTTTGCTCGCAAATACAACTAATACGGCGTCCGCAGAGACCAATACCTCGATTAAACCTTCTGCAATCGCTGTGGAACCATCAAAAACGGTCGAAACACCCTGTATTCCAGTGGTTTCGGACGTAACCACCTCAGCATCGCCCTCTCCAGAGTCTATTGAGACTCCCGCGCCTCGCTATGGTTTTACCGAGGATGACATCTACTTACTTTCACAGTTGCTGTGTGGCAGCAAAGATATTAGCGGAGACGGTGAATATGACATCGACGGTGCCATCAATATTAACTATTACGAGACCAGTAAAGTACTTTCCGTCGTTATGAACCGTGTACGCTCTGGCGTATTTCCCGATACCGTGTATGACGTGGTGATGCAAACCAATCCAAGACAGTTTGCGGTCATGCCGGCCAATAGCATGAAAATTCCCTCTGAGATAGCATTGCAGGTTGTCCGAGATTGGTGCGAAGCATATGACAGCTTTGACCCAGGCGTCCAAGTGTGTCCCGAGGATCATTTATATTTCAGCGGAAACGGACGAATCAATATAACTCGCTAAGATTACATATCCTCTAATAGAATCATATTAAAGGAGGAAATACATTGAACGAGAAGTTAAAGGTAATTCTTACGGGATTTGGCATATGTGCAACAATATTACAGATAAGCTGGACTATTCAAGCAATAAGTGCCACCAAACGTACAGTAAAGGCCGAAGAGAGAATCGCAGACGCATTAGAATCTAGAAATGGTTAAAAGAGGGAGCTTAGGCTCCTTTCTTTTATCGCCAGAAAAACATATCCTCTAATAGAATTATATTTTAAGGAGGAGACTCATTATGTTGGATACAGCAATTGACGTAGCAAAAATAGTCGGAGGACTTATTGTTGGGACGGGCGTAACCGCAGTGGTGACAAACCTGATAAAAGTGACAACCCCAAAAGATGTTAGTAAAGTGACAAAAACTTGCATCTTGGCGGGAGGAGTATTTATATCATGGGTGGCATCACAGGCAGCTAGCGACCAGTTAGACAAGAGGATCGACACTGTAGTGAAGTACACAAAAATTGTGGTGAACAAAGTGAAACCCCAAAAAAAAGTAAAGACGGAAGAAGAGGTTTATACCCCAACCATAGTTCCAGAAGTGGAATAGGAGGGAGGCATAAGCCTCTTCCTTTTCTTTTATCTCACCAGTCACATTTGAAAGGAGAACTTCATCATGCAAGTTAAAATCGGAGACGCCATATACGATAGTGACCTTGAGCCAATCATGCTTATACTTAGTCAAAAAGATAAACGCTTTATCTCAGATATGGCCGAGAACAGTTTTCGGTACTGCAGTTTTCCAATGTCCTCTCGTATTCAAGATATTTCGGTATTTATGGAAGATGTGACACCATTATGATGACAAGTTATAATCGAGGCCATCCAATCGAGTATTTGAACGGCCAATGGGTATATTCAGATATAAAAGTGCCTATTGATCGGGAAGAAAGATCGTGTGCTCGATGTGGGAGACTTCCTACAACCGAGGGATATGACACGTGTCTTGGGCATATTCCAGGCGTAATCTCTGCTTGTTGTGGGCATGGGGTTGAGGAATCGTATATTATGTATATTGAAAAGGAGCACTGATGGACGAACGAGAGCGCCTTATAGTCGATAATACCTGTGACATTTATCGTATTCTTCTGGCGATGACTCTGCACGACCGGTGTGACAAGTCACCAACATGGATTAATAAGTGTCTGGTGCATATTGATAAATTGTTGGGCGAAATGATCGAAGGCCGGTTAAGTATAGCCGACTGTCGAAGAGCCCTAATCGACGAAATCGGGTTAAAGATTGGTGCGGATGAAATATATTTACAACTAGAGACGAAAGGATAATAAAATGAATATTATTAGAAGGGCTCAAGTAATTACCATTTGCGGTAGTACACGTTTCAAAGAGGAGCATATTAAGGCTCAACGGGAGTTGTCATTAGCCGGGAATGTTGTCTTGTCCTGCCCGTTTTTTAACCATGCGGACGGAGAAGAACTTACAACCGAACAATGTGAGTTGCTCGACCATTTGCATCGACAGAAAATTGACATGTCGGACGCCATATATGTGGTAAACCCTGGCAATTATATCGGATATTCGACTCTCAACGAGATAAAATATGCTACATACGCTGGTAAACGCATTATGTTTATGGAGGAGCACAAATGATTCAGAAAAACAAAAAACTTTTTTGCGACGTTACCTCGTGCGTATCCAACAAGAACAATATTTGTGCCATTTTTACAAGCGTTCTTTTCGACGGCGCCAATAAAGATGGTAAAAATTGCTCGGGGTTTAAAGGAAAAGAATCACTTCCATTTCTTGGGGCCAGTGAAAAAATGAATGTTATATTTTTAACCGTTTCAGATAGTGAAATACTGGCCGAAGCCACTAAAAACTTAAATGGGAGCATTAATAAATGAACGACAACAACGACAAGGAGATGTTGCGAGATACATTTCCTTCCAACTCAAAAACCCATAAGACCGAACCATCGTTAAGCAAGCCCGAAGAAAAAAAGCAACTCGAGAAGGTCATTACTGGAGGGGTACGGACCAAAAAGCGCTCTTTCGGAAAGAAGATCGCCGAGACATTCCTTGAGGATGACACAAAGAGCGTCACAAGTTATATTATACACGACGTCCTTATCCCGGCCGCAAAAGCCATGATAAGCGATATGGTTGGTGGCGGCATTGAGATGCTTCTCTTCGGAGAAAGGCGCCGCGGTAGCTCGAGCATAAGACGTGATGGCGGTAAATCCTACACGAATTACGGATCGTTTTCCAGCGGATCATACCGCGACAAAGACCCAAGAGATCGTGGTGGACGTGATCTCTCCAAGACAGCCAGATCTCAACATGACTTTGGGACGATTGGACTTGATACGCGTGGCGAAGCCGAGGACGTCTTATCACGTCTTGTTGACCTGACGATTGACTACGGTCAGGCCACGGTAGCAGATTTGTATGACCTCGTGGGAATCACAGGAGCCTTCACCGATAATCGGTATGGCTGGACAGATCTGCGCAGCGCCAGCGTTCGAAGAGATCGTGAAGGATATGTGCTCGACCTTCCACGTACGCAACCATTGGATTAGGGAGGGTCGAACAATGACTCTCCTTGATTTCCTAAATACCCTTACTTTTGGGCAGCAAGTTTGGGTGGGCGTGATGATTGTGGTATTGGTTGAGATTTTGTCATGGCTCATTTTCTATCCAATAACCTCAAGACTAGACAAAATTATCAAATTGCTTACGGAGGCGAAGAAAAATGGAGTTTGAGGACCTGATCAAGGAGTTCGGGCTGACGGTGGAAACCATCAACGACCAATGCACTGGGTCAACAATCTTTCGCTTCCTATCTAGTGACGGACAGTATGGCGCTAAACGTTGCATTACAAGGTCAGAACTTATAGAAACTGATATTTGTGACCTTGAGCAATTTATAACCGAGGAAGTTCGGCGTATATTCAAAAATTACGAATATAACAAGAAATGCAAAAAGGTCGATAAGCTTCTGGATTGTCTTATGCCCGACCTCGACGAGTATATTCCCGAGTACAAAAAGAGCATGATACGGGAAGCCTTCAAAGAGGAAGATCTGGAATGCATTTATGCGCTGATGCCAAAAGGGGTCGGACGCATGATCGCAATGAAAACTTTTTGCAAGTATTTGGAGGCGGTACAATGTATACGAAAGAGTTAATAGGGGCCATTCACCAAATAACTCAAGTCTTTGAGAGTTTGGCTGATGCTTGGAACACTCTAACCGAAACCGCCAAAGAGATGTCTATTGACCCGGGAACTCCTCCAAGAGAGTACGGACGTCGCAAGCAAAAAAGAAAGGAGAGTTATCATGCGTCACAGGGAATTTATCAGAGAAGATGCAGACACTACGATATACCGCGGAAACATCTTCCATATCAGAGAAGATCCTTCGTATAAACTCCGTATTGGCGTGATTGGACGCTCTCCTGAAACCGTACGAAGCCAAATCTTTCCATATTTAAGGGTCCTTGAGTGCGCTGGTTATGATCACGGCTGCACGGTAAATAGTTATACTTTGAGAGTCAATGACGACGAAACCGAATATTTCATGCTAAACGGTATGACAGAACGACTCGGTGGGATGTGCTTTGACCAGATTATTATTTGCGATAAGGATCTGGGGTTGCTGTATTGTCATAAGGAAGATCTAATCGCTTGGGCAAAGACTAGGTTACGCCATTCTTACGTGCCAGAGAAATTTCAGATAATACAATTAAAATATTAGGAGGCAAAAATGGGCTTTAATGATTTGAGTGAAGAGTTCGGGCTTACTGTTGAAATCTCTAATAACGCAGACAACGAAGCAATGATTTTTCGCTTCCGATCCAAAGACGGTCGATACGGGCATTATAGTTACACCCATATTGTTGAGAGGTGGGAGCTTCTTAAGTTTGGCTCCGTAGAACTCGAGAGGATCATTACAGAAAAAGTACGCGGTTTATTCAAAAATATAGAGGAGAATAAAAATGCTTAAAGTAACATGTATACGTACGGATAATTCTTGCACAGAGCCGGTTGTGGGCAAATCATATTATCTGGACATGGGCGATAGTTATCAGGATAAGGCGTGGAATGTTATCGCTGCTACGTACGATGAGCATAAGAACTTCGTCGGTCGTTACAACAAGAAGTTCTTCGAGACCACACAGGATGCCTCTACCAGTAAGTTTGCCTTATCAAAATTTACCACTTGATAGGAGATTTAATCATGTCATATATACCGAAAAAATGCCCCGACTGTGGGGCCAATCTTGATCCCAATGAGACTTGTGACTGTAACAATTATACAAAAGATTCAGAAATCCAAAAACTTAAGGATGAACTCAACAAACAGTTTGGTTTACCAAAGAATATTCTTTTCGGGGAGGAAAATAAATGATTGACGCTTTTGGAAAGGATGGTTTAAACCGCCCTCGTTTAGTTAATCCAGAAAGTAATCTTCGTGATGGCGGACTGAGAGAAGAAATGTCTACCGGTGGACTAAGAGAGCCGACAACCGGTAAGGGTCGTTATGACCTTATTCCACCTGTTATGCTACGCCGTCTTGCTGTGCATTACGAAAATGGCGCGATTAAATACAAACCAAGAAATTGGGAAAAGGGGTTATCCGTGGCCCATTGCGTGGATTCCCTTAAACGACATATGGATCAGTACATTATGGGCGATAAAGTGGAGGATCATTTGGCGGCAGTTATCTGGAATGCCGCTGCAATCATGCACTACGAGGAAGCGTTTCCTCTGACCAACACCGAAATTCACGATTTACATCCGCTATACCAATCTTCGGTATGGCCAAAACCAAAAATTAAAGAAGGAGAATGACATATGACTGAGCATTTTGTGACTGGCAAAACGTTGCCCGACGCGTATCATGGGGCCATTTATGCTTTGTGGATGCGCGGCTCGGACGTACCCTGTCCCGATTGGAACACCAACCAAAAAGAACTCTCCGTGACGATGGTTGTCGAGGAACCCTTAGCCGAGCCGAGGATCAGTCGGCTTTTCGTCGGCGGACCCAGCGACCTTGAGCAATATCGTCAGGAGATGTTGGATGGTATTCTTGACTTTGAGGTCGAGCGTGGAAATTGGAAATACACATATCACCAACGTATTGGCGGACAGGTCGAATGGGTTATTCGAGAACTTCAGCGTAATCCCGATTCAAGACGCGCGGTTATAGATCTTCGAGATGATGATGACTTTTGGATTGATTCGCCAGCCTGCCTGCAGAATATCCAGTACCTTGTCAGAGAGGGTAAACTGCATTGCAAGGTCTTATTCAGATCAAACGATGCCCCAAAAGCGGCTTTTATGAATGCTTATGCCTTGATTATGCTACAACAACGCATTGCGATGGCTCTTGGCGTGTTTGTGGGCTCTTATACTCATCGTGCCAACAGTTTTCACTGCTATGAGAAGGACTATGCGATGATGAAGGGGTACGTACGTCGCATGTTGACAGACAACGACTCTGATCTTACCTACAATTATCTTGACGATTGGGATGAGCAAATGGAAGATGCTAAGCCAGCTATTGCGGAGAAGGTGCGCCTGCTAAGAGAGGATTATGACCTCGAACGTACGAATGATTTTGTGCAGGGAGTGACGCTATGAATATCTTATATTTATGTGATCGTCGAGCCTGCAAAACATGTGGCCCGGAATGCTTCCATACTACTGACATCACTCACGCAAAGAATTTTAAGTTGGTTGGCGACGGGTATTTTGAAAACCCTGCCCCGTTAATGGTCCTTAAATTCCCTCCAATGTTAAAAGCGGAGGACAAGCAACGCATAAGAGACGACATTGACCGTCAGATCAAAGAAGGCTCGGGTATAATTCTAACAGAGTGTTTTGTCAGGGTGTCCCCGTCCGATGATGGGAAATTCGACGACCGTATATTGAAGCGGTCATTGCAAAATCTTGGAGTCTTAGGGGAGGGTGAGCATAATGACTGACCTTCGAGACAGAGACCCACAGATGGGCGATCGTGTCAAAAACAAGCATAATGAGTATGCCGGCACTGTCATTGCCAAATTCACGCAAAGTATTCAGCCCACACAAATGAGGGCTCGCTTGGACGTACGTATGGATGACGACCACATATGCTATAACACGGCAGCATACTACTGGGAAGTCACCACAGCAGTGGAGGATATTGAATGAGCTATTTTGTGCCCTCGCCTATGAGTGATATGATACATTCTCTCGGATGTTGCGGCTGTGGAAACCCAGAGGAGACGTACGAGGCCATTCATGAGATGCTTTTGTATTACAGCGATATTAATACACATAGCAATTATCCGCGGATTTACAAAGGCCTTGTCACAGACGAAGTCAACCCGTATATTCAGTTTATGGCTTATGTTCTTGACGGGAAAGGCTTTCTTGAGCATGGGTCTAGCATTATCGGAGCATGGCTTACAGATAAAGGCAAGCAACTCTTATCCTATATGACCGAGTTCGCAAAATACGAATATGAAATGGACGACGTTCCGCAAGACTTGATGTACGTCGAAAAGTATCATAGTTGCTAAAATCTATTATTGAGGAGGAGAATTAAGATGGTAAACACAAATCATACGAAGGAGGAAAATGATATGGACAAAAAACTAGAAAAAAGACTTGAGCCACTTTTTGCTATTGGCAATCTTGCTAATACTATTTATAATGATTCTGAGATAATTGAGGGTCGTACACGAGTTATACTTGAAAATCTTGAAATCGTGGCAAAAGCCCGCATCGAGGAAAATGAGAAGAAACTTGACGCTATGCTGGCCTACATGAATCCGGCCGTCGTAAAAACTGTTAAAGAAGTTTTGGAAATCAAAGGAGCCACCCAAGAACAAGCCATTGAAGCAATTAAAGAAAAGTACGGATCGTGCGTGAAGATATTTCAACAGTATTATCCCATGGACGATCTTACACTGTATTTTATTACTCCTCCTGATAAAAATTATCAAAACTATGTGGCCCAACGTGGACCAGCATTTTTTATCATGAACGACTGAAACTCGCGCCGTTTACACACACTCTAATGAGAGACACGTTCTCGGTTAAGTAACCGATCAGTTAAGTCTCTCTCCTTTTGCGCACAGCGAAGCTGGCGCCGCCACGTAGTGGCTGACAAAATTTATTATTAAAGGAGAACCACCAATGAAACTTACTGCTATTACTAATGTCTTGTCAAAGTTGACGGGACGCGGAGGACTTGTGTTGAAGGCACATAGTCCTGAGATTTTGCTTGTGATGGGCATCACTGGCACCGTGGCGTCAGCCGTATTGGCCTGCAGAGCCACGCTTAAAGTCGAGGACGTCCTTGACAATCATCAGGACAAAGTGGATAAGATCGCCAGCGTCTGGGAGAAAGTGAAGGACGGAGAGATCGGTCTGGAGGAATATTCCGACAAGGACCATCAGAAGGATCTGACTGTTACGTACGTACAAACCGCGGTTGACTTTGTCAAGTTGTACGGGCCGTCTATCACCCTTGGCATCGCTTCTATCGCATGTTTGGTCAGCAGCCATGGCATCATGAAGCAGCGCAGCATCGCTCTCATGGCGGCGTACAAGGCCGTTGAAGAGGGCTTTAGCGCCTATCGTAAGCGCGTCGTCGAGGAATATGGCGAAGATAAGGACTACATGTTCAAGAATGGCCTGCGGGAAGAGACCGTGATCGAGCAGGAGATTGGTGAGGACGGAAAAAAGCATAATGTCAAGAAGACAAACTATATTGCCGACCCAAACCATCCCAGCGTATATGCCAAATTCTTTGACGAGAGCTGCACGCAGTGGACGAAGAACCCTGACTACAATCTGATGTACCTAAGCGGTGTGCAGGACTATTTCAACAAAATGCTGATGGCGCGTAAGCATGTATTTCTCAACGAGGTATATGACTCGCTCGGCATTGAACGGACAGAAGCCGGACAGGTCGTTGGTTGGGTCTGGGGCTCAGAGGGTGACAACATGATCGACTTTGGCCTCTATAATGGCAGCGAGCGGGCCAGAGCCTTTATCAACGGCAACGAACGGACGATCTTGCTTGACTTCAACGTGGATGGGCCGATCCAAAAGCTTTTTACGAGCAAGAAGGTCTGAGTTTTGTCGGCTCAGGTAACTTCTATCAAGACTGCTTAGACTACCCGCATCTTTACACTTATATTCAATAAAGGAGATGGCACTAATGCTTTGGCTTATTGGTTGGATTGTTTTTGTGGTCGGCATATTGCTATTTAATCATGCGTGTCATCGGCCGACATAAAATCATTAAGGAGGTTACCATGGAGTACGATGCGATTCTGTATATCTATTATGACGTCGAAGCGAACCTCTTTTACGATGATGGATGGGATTTCTTCAACATCTACGAAGTGGTAACCCCTAATGATATTTACCTTTTCAAGCATGACCCCGGGTTTCGGACGTTTCCACACAGGAGCGATCGTAGCATCTTGTGTGAGATTGTTAAGGAGTGATTTTGTTATGTTTATTAGTTTTCACCATAAACTTCTGGTCATATTTAAGGAAATGTTTCCTGGCGTTCCGGTATTAATGTATTGGAGAAAGGGTAACTCCGCTATTAGGGTACGGACGATTGCAACTGAGCAACGCGTGCCATACGATGTTGTGTTTACCTATTTTGATGATACCGATTGGAAACTTGAGTCGTCGGCCATGTACGAAAGATTAAAGAAAAACCATATACAAGTCGGAAAACTCTCGTTCAATCCATAATGGTATGGAAGAGCTATGTTGGGATAACATAAAAGGCGCCTTTTATGACGATGAGCAAGACGCAATCGGCTTATTCTACGATGTCGAGGCGAACATGTTCATTGATGAGGACGGATTTGTGGTTCCACTCATATTCGAGTTGATAACCCCGAATGACCTATTTCTGTTCAAACACTCTCGTGAATATATGATCGTCGATCATAAGACTCTACCCGGGGTCGTTATTGAGTTATACTATCCGGAGGACGATACCCCTCCGTGGGATTGGCAAAGACCAAACTCGAGCATTTACCTATATTGAAAGGAGACCACTCACCATGGCGACTCTAATAAAAGACAAAAACAACAAACTCTCCTGTACTGTGTATCAGGGGCCAAGTGCCTATGAGGCCGAGATGCTTTACGATTGGCTGCTAAAAGCCATGGAACTTGGCACGCGTATTCCATTGTATAATTTTAATGTACCGTTATCCATGTATGTGGACGACGTCGCCGTTATCCATAAGAAGAACCCATATACAAGACGGAGCAACTTCTATGTTACGCTGTTTGGTCAAACCCAACTGGATTTGATCCCTGGATTGGCGGTAGTCTGATGGGCAAAGGTAAGAGAATCAAAGAGAACCGGCTTAAAGCCGCTAAACTTCTTGGCATTGTCGAGATGATAAAGCCAGGGAAGGGCATCGTCTGGACCATATACAACGGTAAGGATATCCTTGACTCGGAGGCCGTGCATACTTACGCCAAGACATTTCTTATGAGTGGCGAGAAAATGCCAATACCTGGACATAGACTAAAACTTGATGTCGTGGAGGTTGAGGCCACGTTCGACCCGGGCACGGATACGCACGTGGTTACGGTTGAGGGAATTGTAGTAAAGGAGAATCACCATGCTTAAAATAATTAAAGATAAATGGAATAAAAATGAATCCCTGCTTCGTACGGCGTTGGCTGAGGGAAGTAAGTTTAACTGTTATCAATACATGGATATGGTTAAGCTGGCTTTCAGTTTCATCTTTAATGATGGAACGTTGGGTAATTATGAAGGAGCGTTGGATCTTGACGGACTTACCGAGATAGATGATGGCGACTATCAAGGAACTTTGCTATATCTAATCCCATTTAAAACCTATCAGCCTGCTGAGTACGAGTACCTGATGACGTACGTCGGGTATGGATATCCTGACGAACACCATCAAACCCTATAACTCGGGGTGGAGAGAAAATGACGACTACGAGCAAGTAGAGATGTAAAGGAGAAACCTAATGAATAAAACCATTATGATTTTTGACAAGGGTAAATACCTTGGCAATATGGACATCGAGGAAAACGAGCACGGAAGTCTTCTTGCTATGTTCACGGGAAAAGGGTTGGATGATAAGCCGATCTATGCTTTGTACGTTACAGACCTGGATTACGGAATAGTAATCTCAAAGGAGACGTACGAGCAGATGAACACGGCGCTTGACGTCCTTAACGAAGAAGGAGAAGATTGATATGAACAAACAACTTATAATAAAAATTGCTATATTCGCGCTGGGTGCCGGCTGCGGATTTCTTGTGGCGAAGAAGGCGTACGAGGAGTACTATGCCAGCATCGCTCAGGAGGAGATTGACAGCGTCAAGGAGGCTTTTGAGGCTAGGATGAGCGGGAAGACACAATATGCCCCTGAGGACTCTGAGGGGCCTTATGCGAGTGCCACAAGCGAGAGTATCACTAATCCCGCAAGCACCCTGACAAGATCCTCACTGGATAACAATCCGTATGAGAAAGCGAAGCGGAATTACAATCTTGGCGGGATAAAGTCTAAGACCGGATGGCCTGTGGCAGTGCACGTGGTCGAGGATGAGGACGATCGGATTAAAGATGCTGCTGGAATGACTGAGGATGAGATAAGTCCTGAAGTGGATCGTACGGCTCCCTACATCATTGACGACGAATCTTTTACGAACGAGTTTGACCAGCATGAGAAAGTTGACTTGTATTATTACAGGGTTGACGACGTCTTGTGTGAGGAAGATGAGGCCGTGGTAGATGATATTGAGGGCACGATCGGGTATAATGCGCTGGCAAAACTCGACATGCAGACGACTGTATGGGTGCGCAACGAGCCGCTGACGATCGATTACCAGGTCATTTCTTTGAACAAATCGTACGCAGAAACGATCGGTGGGGTCGGTTTGAAGCCGGCGATGAGTCCGCGTGAGCAATATTTAGCCAAGCAAAAAGCTAGAAATGCGAGAGAAAAAGGAGAGAGTTAAGTAAATGAATAGGAGTGGCGGGAGCAGATATCTTGATTTCCTCTGTGATATCGTTAAGGGTGCGGATGAGTATAGTGAATTACTCGGCGAATTACATGGGATTGAGTTCTATTCTTTAGTCCCAAACGATGATAACAGAGGTGAGGACGGCAAGCAATTACGTCAAAAATTTATTGAGGAGGTGGGCCCAACAAGGGCTCCCTCTTTGCCTCATGGAGGTTGTACGGTGCTTGAGATGCTCATTGGGTTGTCTTTTAGACTTGAATTTGAGACAATGTCAAGCCACTGGGAGAAGACTCCGAGTGAGTGGTTTTGGATTTTGATCGACAATTTGGGACTGACTGGGTACGATAATTCACAGTTTTCTATGCTGGGTACGTACGATGATATGGCCGAAAAAGTGTCTAAATTGCTCGAAAGACAGTACGAAAGTGATGGAAATGGGGGGTTATTTCCCTTGCAAAGACCACAAAAAGACCAGCGGAGAGTCGAGATTTGGTATCAAATGAGTGCTTATATGCTGGAAAACTATCCCATTTGAGGAAGGAATAGGTATGAAATGTAGACTTTGTGGGGTTGAAATGGTTAAAGAATGGCCAGATTTGACTTGTATTATGTGTGATTGGTTGCTCGGAAGAGGAAGAATTAAGGCTGATTTCGGCCGAAAATCGTATAAAATACGATAATTTAGTAATTTCAAAAGTGTAACAAAACGGCTCAAAAGTGTAACAAAACGTAACAAATGTTACACTTTTTTTTGGGTTTTTTGACAACCCTACATTTTGTAAAAATATGGAAGTCAAATTTTTAACGTTTTGTTACGAAAAAACGTAACATTGTTACACTTTTGTTACACTTTTGAAAACCCGCAAACCCTTACCAGTACAGGGTTTTTGGGCATTTTGTTACGTTGTTACACTTTTTTCTCATATCTTTATATAGAATAGAAAAAATAATAAAATACGTAATATATAAAAGGTTATAAAAACGACTGTAAAAGTGTAACAACGTAACAAACTCCTAAAAATTACCATTTCAAGCGAGAGGAGGGCAACCCGTGGATTTTTATCAAATTCTTGAGACCGAAGAGGTCACAAAGAAAAAGAAAATACTTAAAATATATCCCGACTTCAAAGCTTGTCGTTCAAAGGATTTGATGATTCGCGGGAGATCATTCTATGCAATATGGGACAATGATAAACAGATGTGGTCAACCGACGAATATGACGTACAACGGCTGGTCGACCAAGAATTAAACGAGAGAAAACAGAAACGAGAAGATGAGGGGTATGACGGCGAGATTCAAGTGAAGAGCATGTTAAATGCGTCTTCTAATATGTGGAAGAATTATCGCGCTTTTATCCGAGAGTTACCAGACAACTCTCATCAGCTAGACAATAACCTTGTCTTCTCAAATACTGAGGTAAAGAAGAATGATTATGTGAGCCGCCGACTGCCTTATCCTTTAGAAGAGGGGCCTATGGCCGCATATGATGAATTGATCGGTACCCTATATGATCCAGAGGAAAGAGCAAAACTTGAGTGGGCGGTCGGGGCCATCGTTGCTGGTGATGCAAAGAATATTCAAAAATTTATTGTGTTATATGGTGATGCTGGTTCGGGTAAATCCACATTTCTTAATATTGTGCAAAAACTATTTGATGGTTATTACACCACGTTCGAAGCCAAGGCTCTTACGGGAAGTAATAACCAGTTCTCAACAGAGCAATTTAAGACTAATCCTTTAGTTGCCATTCAGCATGATGGAGATCTATCCAAGATTGAAGATAACACCAAACTTAATTCGCTCGTATCACATGAGGAAATGTCAATGCGCGAGTTATACAAACCAAGTTACACCTCAAGATCAAACGCATTTCTTTTAATGGGGACAAACAAACCGGTTAAGATAACCGACGCTAAATCAGGACTCATAAGGCGATTGATCGATGTGCGGCCAAGCGGAAATAAAGTCCCGACAAAGAAGTACCACACTTTACTTAGTCAAATAGATTTTGAGCTTGGCGCTATTGCCTGGCATTGTCTACAGACATATCAAGCAATGGGAAAGAACTACTACTCTAGCTATCGTCCGTTAGAAATGATGTTTCAGACAGACGTGTTCTTTAACTTTGTCGAAACCAACTATTATATATTTAAGGAACAAGGAGGAGTTAGCCTTTCTCAAGCATATGAAATATACAAATCATATTGCGAAGAGGCGTTGATTGATTTTAAGTTACCGCGACATAAGTTTAGAGAAGAGCTTAAGTCATATTTTGAGACATTCTCAGATATGACTCGTGTGGATGGTAAGCAAGTCCGTAGTTATTACTCCGATCTTCTCGTGGATAAGTTTACTGCCATTTCTACCCCAAAGAAAGAAGAAGCGCCGTGCTCACTTGTGCTTGACAGCACAACCTCAATCCTTGACAGTATATTAGCAGATTGCCCAGCACAATACGCAACAACAGAAGAAACGCCAAATAGGAAGTGGAGCGATGTCACAACTAAGTTATCAGAAATTGATACACATAAATTGCATTACATCAAAGTTCCAGAGAACCATGTGGTTATTGACTTTGACCTTAAAGATGACAAAGGCAATAAATCGCTTGAGCGAAACCTTGAAGCCGCGAGTAAATGGCCGGCTACATATTCTGAATTTAGCAAAAGCGGTTCTGGTTTACATCTTCATTATATTTATGAGGGGGATGTTAAAAATCTTAGCCGTGTATATTCGGAAGGCATCGAAGTCAAAGTCTTTACTGGCAACTCGTCACTAAGACGCAAATTATTAAAATGCAACAACTCACCAATACTCACCATAAATAGTGGATTGCCCGTGAAAGGAGAAAAAGTGATTAATTTTGACGTGGTTCAGAGTGAGAAAGGTTTAAGAGCCCTTATTACTAGGAACCTTAAGAAAGAAATCCATCCAGGAACCAAATCGAGCATTGACTTCATTTTCAAGATTCTTGATGATACATATAAATCGGGAATGAAGTATGATGTCACAGACATGCGCCCGAAGATCTTAGCATTTGCTAATAATTCAACCAATAACGCTGATTACTGTATAAAGTTGGTTAGCAAGATGCAGTTTAAATCAGAAGAGATAAGCGAGAACCAAATAAGCACCAACACCAACGACCTTATATTCTATGATGTTGAGGTATTTCCTAATCTATTTGTTGTCGTGTGGAAAAGAAAAGGTGACGGCGCCAAAGTAAAGATGATCAACCCAACTCCGGCTCAAATTGAAGAGTTAATGAAGTTCAAACTTATTGGCTTCAACTGCCGTAGGTATGATAATCATATTATGTATGCTCGTTACATAGGTTATGATAATCGTCAACTGTATGAACTTAGTCAGAGAATCATAAGTAACAGCCCCAACGCAATGTTCGGAGAGGCTTATAACATCTCCTACACAGACGTCTACGACTTTGCATCGGCTCAGAATAAGATGAGTCTTAAAAAGTGGGAGATTAAACTTGGCATCCATCATCAGGAATTGGGACTGCCATGGGATAAGGATGTTCCAGAGGAACTGTGGGAAACCGTCGCCGACTATTGTTGTAATGACGTTGACGCCACAGAAGCCACGTTTGATCATCTAGCCGGAGACTGGGCAGCAAGACAAATTCTTGCTGAGTTAAGTGGCTTGTCTGTAAATGACACAACAAATCAGCACACAATTCGAATTGTCTTTGGAAAAGAGAAGAAGCCCCAGAGTCAGTTTAACTATGTGGATCTCAGCATAATGTTCCCAGGATATAAGTTTGAGGGCGGTAAAAGTACCTATCGAGGAATTACTGTTGGTGAAGGTGGACGAGTATATTCAGAACCGGGAATGTACTCTGATGCGGCAGTATTAGATTGCGTATCTCAGCACCCGACAAGCATAGAGCAAATGAATGCGTTCGGGCCATATACCAAAAACTATAGTGATCTTAAGAAGGGCCGCGTCGCGATCAAACATAAAGATGTCGAGACACTAAAGACCCTGTTAGGTGGTAAACTTATTCCTTTCATTGAAGATGCCCTTGGCCCTAATCCAAGATTTACCCTTAAAGATTTATCCAACGGATTGAAGACAGCTCTTAACTCCGCGTATGGTCTAACCTCAGCAAGTTTTGAGAATCCATTCAGAGATCCTAGGAATAAAGACAATATTGTTGCCAAACGTGGAGCGTTATTCATGATTGACCTGCAGTTCGCTGTGCAAGAGATAGGTATTCAAGTTATCCACATTAAGACAGATTCAATCAAGGTGCCTAATGCTACCCCAGAAACCATTAAATTCATCACTGAGTTTGGTAAGAAGTATGGATATGAGATGGAGCACGAGTCCACCTATGAAAAGATCTGCCTTGTAAACGACGCCGTGTATATTGCCAAATATGCCACAAAAGAGAATTGTGAAAAGTTATATGGATATGTTCCAGATGACTGTGCAAAACATTCTGGTGAATGGACGGCAACCGGCGCCCAGTTTGCTCAATCATATGTGTTTAAGAATTTGTTCTCCCATGAGCCTCTGGTATTTGAGGATATGTGCGAGACCAAGACCGTAACATCGGCGTTATATCTTGATATGAATGAGGGGTTAAAAGAAAATGAACACGACTATCACTTTATCGGAAAAGCTGGCTCATTTTGCCCAGTGCGTCCAGGAGTCGGAGGTGGGGTTCTGATTCGGGAAAAAGACGGAAAGTATTATGCTGCCACCGGTAGTAAAGGCTTTAGATGGCTTGAAGCAGAAATGGTTAAAGCTTTAAATAGAGGTGGCGATATAGATAGGGGATATTATGACTCCCTTGTCGACTCTGCTGTAGTAGACATATCAAAGTATGGAGACTTCGAGTGGTTTATATCTGAGACCGCCGAGCCAGAAAAAGAAGATCCCGCCAAATTTAGCAATGCGCCCCCGTGGTTTGTGCCATGCGGGAGTATGAAGTATGCAGATTGTTCGGAATGCCCTAATTGGGTGCATAAATATGATCTGCCAAACGAGTGTAAAGCAGGCTTTGCATGTCTGCCATTTTGAAAGGAAAACATGATTTGTCCAACATGTCAAGCCGATCATCAAATGCCATATTCAGTTTGTTGCTTAATAGAATGTGGTGAGCATGAATTTTGCAGGGAGTGCACTAAAGGTGCATATTTGAAAGGAGAAAAATAATTATGATTAAAGACAACATAATGGTAGAAGGGGCTCGTATTGGGTTCCGTAACTTTGCAGGAAAACCGGGGAAATACAACGCAGAGGGCAACCGCAACTTCTGCGTGTTTCTTGATGAGGATGTAGCCAAGACGTTGGAGGCCGATGGATGGAATGTTCGCTGGCTTCAGCCAAGAGATGAGGGCGAGGCTCCTCAGGGTTATTTGCAGGTGGCAGTAAGTTTTACCAACATCCCTCCAAAAGTTCTGCTTATATCGAGTACCGGCAAGAATATTCTCGACGACAAATCTATTGATGTTCTTGACTGGGCCGAGATTAAAGAAGTCGACCTTGTCATCCGTCCGTACAATTGGGTGCTCCAGGAAGGAACCCGAAACGAAAAGCGCGGGGTCAAGGCATATGTCAAGGCAATGTATGTCACCATCGCCGAAGACGAGTTTGAAAAGAAATATGTTAATGTCCCAGACAGCGCCGCTGACACAATCGGCGGATGCGGAAACTGCGAAGCTTGCGATGGAAGTTGCAGGCATGATCACGCTGATTAAATAACTGGCGGCTGTGCTATCGGCTCGACGGGCATTTTCTTGAAAGGAGGTTTCTTATGGCGATAACTTTATACGAACACCAAAAGGCTGCTATTGAAAAACTAAGAAATGGTAGCATCTTAGTTGGTGGAGTTGGTTCTGGAAAATCGTTAACTGCTATTGGTTATTACCACAACAAAGTTTGTGAAGGGAAAATCAAGACTAATGAAGAAGGCGGTTTCTCCCCCATGAAGAAACCAAAAGATCTTTATATCATAACCACGGCTCGCAAAAGAGATGTTCTCGATTGGGATAAGGAATGTTTACCGTTTCTTCTATCTACAAACAAAGAACTTTGTGCCAGCGGAGTGAAAGTTGTAATTGACTCATGGAATAACATCGGTAAATATGCAAGTATCAAAAACTCCTTTGTAATATTCGATGAACAACGGGTTGTTGGAAATGGTGTCTGGGTAAAATCATTTCTAAAGATTACAAAAAACAATGAGTGGATTTTGCTTAGCGCTACTCCTGGCGACACATGGACGGACTATATTCCAGTCTTCATTGCAAATGGTTGGTATAAAAACAGAACAGAGTTTTGTCGTCGTCATATAGTCTATAACAATTTTTCTAAGTTCCCAAAAATTGATCACTACATTGAAGTCGGGCATTTAATAAAATTAAGAGATGCTGTCATTGTTAACATGCATTACACAAAGCACACCGTTGCCCATGATGAAAATATTAATGTTGAGTTTGACAGAGATCTCTTTAATACTGTTATGATTAAGCGTTGGCATGTTTATGAGAATCGTCCAATTAAAGATGTTGGAGAACTTTGCTATGTTATGCGCAAAGTGGTTAACAGTGATCCAAGCAGAACCCGAGCCATTGCTGGTCTCTTGAAAAACCATCCTCGTCTGATAGTGTTCTACAGTTTCAACTATGAACGAGAGATGCTTTTAGAATTAGGAAAGGAGTTGCAACTTCCAACCGCTCAATGGAACGGGCACAAGCATGAGCAAATACCCGAAACCGAAAGTTGGTTGTATATTGTACAGTATGCAGCAGGAGCAGAGGGATGGAATTGCATACAAACAAATGCAATTGTGTTCTTCTCCCAAAATTATTCTTATAAAGCCACAACGCAAGCTGCTGGCCGCATAGATCGTCTTAATACTTTATTCACCGATTTGTATTATTACTATCTTAGGTCAAACTCGACAATTGATTTGTCAATACAAAAAGCGTTCAATAATAAAAGAGATTTTAACGAAAGTAGGTTTATGGCATCATAAAAGGCTCGCGCCTAAAACATGGCCTCTAATAGAAGGATAGGAATATCTCTCCTTCTTTTTGCGAAAGGAGGCCGTCTAAATGTTAGAGGGAAAATTTAAAACCAAATTAATAGAAGATTTACACGAATTATTTCCTGGATGTTTTGTGTTGCATAATAATGCAAATGAAATTCAGGGATTCCCGGATTTAACAGTTCTATATAATAACATGTGGGCGTGCCTAGAAGGAAAGAAAAGTCTTAAAGAGCCATATCAACCGAACCAAGAGTATTATCTTGAGGTTCTTGACCATATGTCTTTTGCTTCTATGATATGCCCCGAAAATAAAGAGGCGGTGCTATATGAACTTCAACAAGCATTCCGGCCTGGACGGGCAACACGCCTTTCTAAGTGCAAGTAAATATCATTGGATCAATTACGATGAGGAAAAGTTGATGGCCACGTATTCTAAATTTCAAGCCGCTCAAAGAGGAACCGAACTTCATGAGTTGGCGTCAAAATTAATTAGAATGGGCATCAAACTTCCAAAGACAAAACAAACATTTAATATGTATGTTAATGACGCCATCGGGTTCAAGATGTACACAGAGCAAATTTTATACTATTCTGATAATTGTTTTGGCACCACTGATGCCATACACTTTAAATCAAACGTTCTACGAATTCATGATCTTAAGAATGGCGACTCCCCCGCAAACATTAAACAGCTTAAAGTCTATAATGCGCTTTTCTGTTTAGAATATGCCATTAAGCCAAGTGAGATAGAAACAGAACTTCGTTTGTATCAGTCGGACGATGTTCAAGTTGAGCGGCCCGAACCAGATGAAATTTTCTACATAATGGGAAAGATAATTGATTTTGACAAAAGGATTGAACAACTTAAAATAGGAGGATAGCTTTCATGAGCGATGAATTAAAACACTATGGCATGCCGAGACGCTCTGGAAGATACCCATGGGGAAGTGGGGACGACTCGTATCAAAGGTCGCTTGGTTGGAGAGGTCACGTCCAAAAACTACAAGACCAAGGACTTAACGATGTCGAGATTGCTAAGCGTGAGGGCATTACAACCACTCAACTAAGAGCTAGGATGTCTATAGCAAAGTCGCAAGTTCGAAGCGCCGAGAGAACAGAAGCGTTAAAACTTAAAGATAAGGGATATTCTCAAATGGAAATCGGCAGGCAAATGGGAAAGAATGAATCTTCGATTCGAAATCTCCTTGACCCTATACTTGCTGAAAGATCAACAAAAGTTGAAACCACATCTAAGGTTCTTAAAGAATTTGTCGATAAAAATCGATTTGTCGATGTTGGAGCTGGCGTTGCAAATCATTTAGGGGTTACACCGACCACTCTTAGTAATGCTATTCAGGTGTTAAAAGAACAAGGCTATAAAGTGCACCAAGTCAATATTGAACAACTCGGCATGCCTGGACAATTTACCATTGTTAAAGCCCTTGGAACTCCTGACACAGAGTGGAAAGAAGTTGTCCCGGGACGTGGAAACCCAAGTCTTATCAAAAGTATTGTGGCCCGTTCTGATGATTTTGGCGACACCTTTAGTTCTGATCTAGGATTAAAGCCAATTCAAAGTGTCGACTCAAAACGAGTACATGTCCGCTACACAGAAGAAGGCGGAAGTGATAAAGATGGCGTTATAGAACTTCGAAGAGGCGTTAAAGATCTTGACCTGGGCAGATCTCAATATGCTCAAGTTAGAATTGGTGTTGATGGAACGCACTTTCTAAAAGGCATGGCTATCTATAGTGATAAAATGCCTGATGGTGCTGATATCGTGTTTAACACAAATAAGCATGATACTGGTAATAAACTAGATGCCATGAAGAAAATGAAAAACGATCCTGATAATCCATTTGGCTCCACAATCAAACGTGAAGTTAATGAGTTTGGGCAAATTGTCTCTGCACAAAGAGGCGCCTTAAACGTTGTTAACGAAGAAGGCGATTGGGAACGTTGGTCTAAGACCATATCATCTCAAGTCCTTTCTAAGCAGACAGTTCCTCTTGCTAAAGCTCAATTAAATTTAGCATTAGGTCAAAAGAAAGAGGAATATGACGAGATTATGTCATTGACAAATCCCGTTGTTAAAAAGCAACTTCTTTTAGCGTTTGCTGATGATTGCGATTCTTCTGCTGTTCATTTAAAAGCGGCCGGCTTACCTAGACAAGCCAATAAAATAATTCTTCCAATTCCCGACCTTAAAGAAAATGAAGTTTATGCGCCAACATTTAACAATGGTGAAACTTTAGTTCTTATTCGGCATCCCCATGGGGGAACATTTGAAATACCTCAACTTACAGTAAATAATAAATCCAAATCGGCAAAAGCCGTTATGGAAAACGCACCAGATGCCATAGGAATTCATCCAAATGTCGCTAAAAAGCTTTCTGGTGCAGACTTTGACGGCGATACAGTTATTGCTATTCCAAATAACAAAGGTCTAATAAAGACCTCTGCCTCATTAAAGGGTCTTGAAAACTTTGATCCTAAAGAATCTTATGGTCCATATGATGGCATGAGAACCATTGATGGCGGAACCTATAATGCTAAAACTAAAGATGTTGATTTTGGGGGCAAAAAGCCTAGATCTCAAACCAAGCAGACAAAGATGGGCGAAGTCTCAAACCTCATTACAGACATGACTATTAAAGGTGCAAATGTGGATGAGATCGCTCGAGCAGTTAAGCATTCTATGGTTGTCATTGATTCCGAGAAACATCATCTAGATTACAAAAAGTCTTATGAAGAGAATGGTATATCTTCCCTTAGTGAAAAGTATCAAAGAAGTAGTCGTGGTGGAGCGTCTACTTTAGTGTCACAAGCCTCTTCTGAGAAAAGGGTTCTAGATCGTAAAGCAAGAAGTTCAAAAGATGGAGGGCCATTTGACCCTACTACTGGCGTTAAATTATACACTAACACAGGAGAGTCTTATGTTAATGGCAAAGGAAAGACCATCATAAAAACAACATCGACAAGTAAGATGGCTGATACTGAAGATGCCTTTACCCTGTCATCAGGACGCCCTATTGAAGAAGTGTATGCTGGTTATGCTAATGATCTAAAAGGTCTTGGCAATGCTTCTAGAAAGAACGCCCTATCAATAATTCCGACTCCTTATAGTCCATCTTCAAAGACTGCTTATGCAACAGAAGTAGCATCACTTAATGCTGGTCTAGACCTTGCTCTCAGAAACAAGCCAATAGAGAGACAAGCACAGATCCTTGCTAACTCTATTGTAACAAGGAAAAAGCAGGCTAATCCAGACATGGATCAAGATGATCTTAAAAAGATTCGTAATCAAGCCCTTGCAGAGGCTCGTGTTAGAACAGGCGCTAAGAAGGCACAAGTAAGTATAAGTGATAATGAATGGGCAGCAATACAGGCTGGTGCTATTAGTCCTTCTAAACTAACACAAATCTTACAGAACACTGATCTTAATAGAATCAAAGCCCTTGCAACACCACGTTCTAAAACGTTAATGACACCATCTAAGATAGAACGAGCACGCTTAATGATTAACTCTGGCTACACTAGAGCAGAAGTTGCTGAGCACTTAGGCGTATCAACATCTCTCCTATCAGATGTATTGAAGTGAGGAAAGGATCAAGCATGAATGATACAATGTTAACAACAATAGATAATCCCTTTGATCCTTTTACCCAATTCGACGAATGGAAAAGGTTTGATGAGGACCATGGATACTACACTTGTGCATACTTAGCAAGGATTGCCAAGACAAGTGATGAGTTATCAGAGACAGATGAAGCTATCGCCATCAATCAAGCGATCGATGAGATCATAAATCTAAACATCTTAGGTATCTATAGAAAGGTTGTGGCATAGGGGAGGGGTCCCGCAAAACAGACCCCCCTCCCACATCGCCAATTCGGTAAAAAAAGCTCCGGGGGCATATTTTAGGGGTGGCTCAGATGCGGCAGGGCGGCATAGATCTATTGCCCGGAGGTGGTGAGCCGGGCCTCCTTTCAAGGTCGCTTAAGCCGCATCTTATCGACCCCTAAAGTATACCCAAACTACTGCAAAAGGAGGTCTTAACTATTGAGATCCATAGACGAACCAGAACGAAACACCCCAAGAAGAAGACCTCCGGCCACAACCCCCGAAGCGAGAGAAAATCAGTTAATTGATTTAGCCATAGGTCTTGTCGAAAAACGACTAATTAAGGGCACGGCCTCCTCCCAAGAGGTCACACACTTTTTAAAACTCGGGTCCACCAAAGATCGACTTGAGAAAGAGATTCTTGAGAAGCAGAAAGATCTGATTACGGCAAAGACTGAGTCAATCCAATCGGCCAAACGCATTGAAGAACTATACAAGGACGCTATGAAGGCGTTTAGCACTTACTCTGGAAATCGAAGAGGCGACGAAGATGATTAAAACCTACAGAGAACTTCATAGCCTTCGATCTTTTGAAGATAGGTTTGAGTACCTCAAGATTGGGGGCATCGTTGGTCGAGAAACTTTTGGTTTTGAACGTTATCTCAATCAGGAATTCTACCGGTCAAGAGAATGGAAACAATGTCGCAATAATATTATTGTTCGTGACAACGGGTGTGACCTTGCAATTCCTGGTCGAGAAGTCTTTGGCCGACTCATTATCCATCACATCAATCCAATTACAATTGACGACATTGAACTTGGCAGAGACTCCATCTTCAATCCCGACAATCTGATATGCACATCTCACAACACAAGTAACGCCATTCATTACGGAGATGCTTCGCTACTTATCACACTTCCAAAAGAACGCCGGAAAGGGGATACCCAGTTATGGAAAGCATATTAACTACAACCAAAAAACTTCTCGGCATCGAAGAGGAAGATACGAGTTTTGACAAAGATTTAATCATCTTTATAAACTCGGTATTGTTCAATCTTAATCAACTTGCAATTGGCCCAGCAGAAGGATTTGCAATTGCCGATAAGGCCGACACGTGGGCAGATTTTATCGGGACAAGAAAAGATCTAGAGGCAGTCAAGTCATATACATATCTTAAGGCTCGCTTAACCTTTGATCCGCCGCAATCTGGTTTTCTGGTTGATGCCATTAACAAACAGATAACCGAACTTGAATGGAGACTAAACGTCCAAGCTGAAGGAGGCATCTAAAATGTCCGATCAACACAAATTCTACCTTATTGACAACGAGAACATTGGAGCGTATATCCTTGATAAAACCGCAGACAGTAAATTGGTCGTAATCGACCGTAAAGTCAACCCTCCGCAAGTAGCGACTTTTGACCTTGGCGAGAACGGAGATGTTAAGCAATCAATTAGCCAATTGAATGCGCTAAAGCTCTCACCGGTCGGCTTTAGGGACACCAGCCCTTTACAAAACGGCAGAAGCAGCACAAACCAAACGGGTACAACACGTTACCGATTAAATCAGCAAATTAATTGCCAAGATTTAGTTTTGGTTTACGCGAATTATTATGCAGTAACAGACCATCCAGTTGCAAATACTAACTCGATAAGTGTGAAAGCTTCAATCGAGATCAACGGCACATTATTCCCTGTGTTTTTTAGCGGAAAGAGAACGGTTACAATCGAGGGTGGAGGCGCTATAGCGTCTGATCCTGTTGGCGTTATTATCAACACAACAGATACCGTATATGTAAGAACATATTTTGACGCTGGAGCTAGCGGATATATTCCTCAGAATGCCGCGTTTATAACCTACGCAAAAATATCAGCGTCAGACGGCGCAACATACGGCTCTGATTTAACGGACAGCGGTTCAGTGACAGATAAGGCTTCGGGTATGGGTTTTGCTCCAAGGGCAGTAGTTGCGCTGTCAAAAGGTATTATTAAAGCAGTTTTGCTTGTCGGTGACAGTATCATTGACGGGACAGGCGATAGCATACAGATGAGTTTAGCCAACTCAGGATTTGCGGCAAGAAAACTATATTCAAGCAAAATCGGGTCAATAAAAATATCAACGCCCGGAGAAAACACGCTTTTATTTTTAACAAATCTGGCTGTTCGTACAGCGTTTTTAAAATACTGTAATACCGCAATATGGAATGGCGGAATAAACGATGTCACGGGTGGTGTGCCATTAGCAACAATCCAAGGACGACTTCAAACCGGATGGAAATATCTATCATCTTATGGGATGACGGTTTGTCATACAACAATTACCCCGACAACAACTTCAACAGATCTGTGGTTAACAACGGCGAATCAAACAGTTGGAGCTTATGAAAGCGTGCGCCTTGCTTTAAATGCATGGTTAAGAGACACGTCGCCAAACGGGGCTGTTGCGCAGAGTAACGGTTGTCTTAATGGAGTATTTGACGTTGCGGCGCTTGTAGAAACATCCGGTAAATGGACAGTCCCGTCGTCAGCAGCGTTTAGCGGAACAGTACAGAGTGCAGATGTGCAATCGATAACCGACGCAACGATCAACCCTGGTGTAACAAATCTTGATGTAAATGGCATTGTTAGAATAACGGGAGGTACTGGTTCAGGACAAAGCCGAAAAATAGCGCAAAACGATTACAATAGCGGTAAAACAATCTATATTACGCCGAACTGGACAACGACACCAGATAATACGTCAACCTATGAAATTTGGATTACGCCAACACAGGACGGTACGCATCCAACTCCAAGCAATCACGTATTAATGTCGGCTGCTGTTAACATTTAATGAGGAACGTATAGAACTTTAGGCACCAAAATCTATGAATACGAAGAATAGAAATAACCCATAGTTTAGTGTTGATAATCTCTTCAATTGTTGTAAAATACAAGATAGGAGGGAATGATATGGGTAAAGAAAAACATCCGGCCGGAAAATGCATTTTCTGTGGTGGACCTGGGATGACTAAGCAACATGTATTTCCGAATTGGTTAAACACTGTTTTACCGTTATCAGAAAATTCACATACGCAATTGTTAAACAATGTATCTTTTGACATGGGTGGAAATGCTATTGTCAGCACTGATGTTAATGTGCAGCAAGGGCATCGACGGACAAGAAAAATGAGAAATGTATGTTCAAGATGCAATAATGTCTGGATGAGCAATATAGAAAATGCGTGCAAGCCTTTGCTGACAAAGTTATTTAGTGGAGAGAATTATGTTATATCTAATACAAAGGAACCGAATGGAAAGACCGTTACCGTCACTCCGGAGTGTCTTTATACCCACTTGAACAAAGAGGAAATAAAAACCTTAAGCGAAATGCTCAATCTACGGTAATGGTATATGGAGATTTATTCATTAATGCAATTAGTTCAACAGAATATAGTTTAATGGAAATATATGAATTCGGAGAATCAATAAACAGTAAACTGCAAGTTATTTGGCCGGAAACGCAGTCTGTAGTAAACTGGCCAACCGAAGAAACATTAACTGATGATGATGTTGAGCTGATATCGCATTTTTTCTTAACCCATTTTCAATAAATTCGCAATCAGAAAGATCGACATTGTGCCGGTCTTTTTGATTTATCACAGATAAACCAATTTAACCATTACCTAACCAAACCTTAAAAAGGAGGAATTAAAATGGCTAGTGCCAATAAATCTACAACCATCAAAGATGCAACCGATCAGGAACTCGACGCGATACTTGTCCGTCTAAGAAAAGAGAACGACGCCCAAGACTTAATCGGCTCACTTGTCCGTAAGAGTACTCCAACCGACAATAGTCTCGGATATTACAATCAATCTGCTCCAATCAGTACAGAGAAACCCATTGAATCTTTGTACCACTCCGACGCCGTTGAAAACACGCTTCAACATTTTGGGATTTCTGGAATGAGATGGGGTGCTAGACGCGGGTCTACCCCCAGTGGCCCATCCGCCGGAGCAAAAGGTGAAAAAAGTGCACCCTCCGAAGACCACGTAAAATCCAGAGAGTTAAAATCCAAAGGCGCCAGCAAACTGTCGACAAAGGATCTCCAAACTTTAACTCAACGGATGCAACTTGAGAAGCAACTCAGAGACCTCAACCGTGCCGACATGACCAAAGGAATGGATCATGTAAAGGCACTTACGGCCGCGGGGACCACTCTTGTTACTTTGTACGGAATCTCAAAAACACCTTTCGGAAAAGATGCAATCAGTGCCATTAAGGGTGCACTATCATCTAGGGTCATGCAAGTAGCTTATAAGAAGGCTATGGGAGGATAACCTTATGGGCCTATCAAACACGGCAACTCCTAAGTATTATTCTCAGTTCCGCGACGATGTGCTACGAGGAAATATTCCCGTGTGCAAAGAAATTTCGATGGAGATGAATCGCATAGACGACCTAGTCGCAAACCGAGGGGTCTACTATGACGAGGATGCCGTTGAAGGTTTTGTCGAGTACTGCGAGTGCGAACTGACTCTTACTGATGGCGCCGATTTGATACTCCTTGACTCCTTCAAACTCTGGGCTGAACAAATCTTTGGTTGGTATTACTTCGTTGAACGAAGTGTATATGAGCCAGATCCGGATGGTCGTGGAGGAAAATACGTCCGTAAGATGATAAAGAAGCGCCTCATTAACAAGCAATACTTGATCGTCGCTCGTGGCGGAGCCAAATCGATGTATGCTTCTTGCATACAAAACTATTTCCTCAACATAGACACCTCGACCACCCATCAAATTACCACTGCCCCAACAATGAAGCAAGCCGATGAGGTTATGTCTCCCCTGCGTACGTCCATTACGCGAGCCCGTGGGCCGCTGTTTAAGTTTCTCACAGAAGGTTCCCTGCAAAACACCACGGGGTCTAAATCTAATCGTGTAAAGTTGGCATCAACTAAAAAGGGAATTGAAAACTTCTTAACCGGCTCCCTCCTTGAGGTTCGGCCAATGTCAATTGATAAACTGCAAGGCCTCAGACCAAAGATTTCCACGGTTGATGAGTGGCTTTCTGGCGATATTCGAGAAGATGTTGTCGGGGCAATCGAGCAAGGTGCCTCCAAGTTAGATGACTACCTCATAATAGCTATAAGTTCTGAGGGAACCGTCCGTAACAGTTCGGGCGACACAATTAAAATGGAACTCATGAGCATTCTTAGAGGAGACTACCCAAACCCATACGTCTCCATTTGGTATTACCGACTCGACGACATTCAAGAGGTTTCCAACCCAGCAATGTGGATTAAAGCAAACCCTAATATTGGTAAAACGGTTTCCTATGATGTCTATCAAAAAGACGTTGAGCGTGCTGAAAATGCTCCTGCCACTCGCAACGATATTTTAGCAAAACGATTTGGCATTCCAATGGAAGGGTACACCTATTTCTTCACCTATGAGGAGACGATTCCTCACCGCAGAAGAAGCGGAGATTTCTGGGCCATGCCTTGTGCGCTGGGCGCTGACCTTTCACAGGGAGACGACTTCTGTGCCTTTACTTTTATGTTCCCACTACCTGGCGGAAGCTTTGGAATTAAGACTCGGTGCTATATTTCATCTTTAACGCTCAAGAAACTCCCAGGAGCAATGCGAGCCAAGTACGACCAGTTTCTTACCGAAGGTTCCTTGATGGTTCTCGAGTGCACGGTGCTCGACATGATGGATGTCTATGACGATCTTGATAAATTCATAACCGATTGTGAATATGACGTCCGTTGCTTTGGATTTGACCCGTACAACGCTAAAGAATTTGTCACTCGTTGGGAAAATGAGAACGGACCCTTTGGCATTGAGAAGGTTATCCAAGGTGTTAAAACCGAATCCGTGCCTCTTGGGGAACTTAAGACATTTTCTGAACAGCGCATGCTTCTCTTTGATCAAGAATTAATGTCGTTTGCCATGGGTAATGCGATTACTTTAGAAGACACAAATGGTAATCGCAAACTTCTAAAGAAACGTTATGATCAAAAGATTGACAGCGTTTCGGCCCTTATGGACGCATGGATAGCGTACAAACTTAACAAAGAGGCTTTCGAATAACCAAAACAAAACAATTAAAAGGAGATTTAAAATGAATGCTTTAACCATTAGCGAGAAAAAGGTACTCAATAATCTGTCTCAGGTTCTTGATTGGGACGTTAAACTCGGGGATAAACTTGCTGAAATTATCGGCACAAGTTGCGAGACCGGAACTCCGGTAAACGCAGTTTCCGCCAACAAGATCCTCACTTTAACAGGGGTCGTCATTGACGGCGAGACTGTCACGGTAAACAATCCGGCAGTTGCTGGCACAGACGTTTACGAGTTTGTGACCGACGCCGCCAAATCCAAAACGGTCCCCACAAATATCGCCGTCGATATTGCTGCCAACGCCACAAAGGCGTCCTGTGTTTTAACCATGGACCCCCAACCGACATCCGGCGACACTGTCACAATCGGCGCAAAGACTTACATATTCGTTCCGGTTGGAACAGCAAATGCTGTCGGTGAAGTTTCGATCGGAGCCGATTTGGCTGGCGCTAAGACGGCCCTTGTTGCGGCCATTAACGGTACAGACGGGGTAAATTCCCCACATCCGTTAGTTAGTGCCGGAGCCTTTGCCGCAAATGCCTGCACAATTACGGCATTAATCGGCGGAACCGTTGGTAACGTTATCGGCACCACAGAAACCTTTACTGCCGTGACAAATATCTTTGCCGCCGTAACACTTACCTCTGGTGCAAATTGCTCGGCCGCCAACGCTATTATTGCGCTGATTGCCGCCACTGTTGCGCACGACACACAAGGCGTAACTGGGTCTGCTGGCGCCGGAACAACTCTTGTACTAACAGCCGATGTCGCTGGTGCTATCGGAAATGCTGTTATTATCGGAAAAGTAATGGCTAATGCTACGTTCGCCGGTGGGGCAACACTCTTAAGTGGCGGAATTGACGGTACCGTGGCCATCGGGACAAAATTCCTTATGGACGCGTCATATCTATATGTGTGTCTCAATGGCAATACAACGGCGGATGCGAATTGGCGCCGGATTTCTGTTGGGGTCGCCTATTAATACTTTTAAAAGAAGGTGAGCCGATTGCCAGAACCCATGAGCAACCGATTAAAGCACGCTTGGAATGCGTTTAGGAGTCGTGACCCCACGGAAGTCGCAAAAGAGTATCAAGAGAGTGGCTACGGCTCCTATGCTCGACAAGATCGCGTCCGAATGCACGTAACCAACGAACGATCAATTATCATTTCGGTATATAACCGTATTGCGCTTGACGTTTCCGCGGTTAGCATCCAGCATGTTCGCCTTGACCAAAATGGTAGATTCTCAGAGGGAATTACTTCCGGAATTAATAACATCCTAACCTCAGAAGCCAATCTGGACCAAACAAGTCGTGGTTTTATACAAGATATTGTGATGTCTATGTTTGACGAGGGTGTTGTGGCAGTTGTTCCGGTTGACACAACCAATAATCCTAGGACCGGAGCCTTTGATATTCAAACCATGCGTGCTGGTCGTATTACATCCTGGTATCCAAAACATGTCCGAGTTCGGTTATACAACGAAAACACCGGCCTTCAAGAGGAATTACTCCTCCCTAAAAGCACGGTTGCAATTATTGAGAATCCGTTATATTCGGTCATGAATGAACCCAATGGCACGTTGAAACGACTTCTTAGGAAGTTGTCACTACTGGATGCGATCGACGAACAGAGCGGGGCCGGAAAACTTGACCTAATCATTCAACTTCCATATGTCATTAAGACGGAGGCTCGAAAGAAACAGGCCGAGGAACGTCGTAAAGACATTGAGGTCCAGCTTTCAGGGTCCAAGTATGGAATCGCATATACCGATGGGACAGAACGCGTCACTCAGTTAAATCGTCCCGCCGAGAACAACCTCATGACACAAATCCAATACCTTACGAGTATGCTTTATAGCCAGTTAGGGTTAACGGAGGAAGTGTTTAACGGTAAAGCCGACGAGAAGACAATGCTGAACTATGACAATAGAACCGTTGTCCCAATTATCACTGCAATAATCGATGAATTCAAGCGAAAATTCCTAACAAAAACTGCCAGAAGTCAAAATCAATCAATCATGTACTTCAAAGATGCCTTTAAGCTTGTCCCGGCGAAAGATATGGCGGATATCGTAGACAAGTTTACTAGGAACGAGGTCCTATCATCAAACGAAGTAAGAGCAATCTTCGGGTATAAACCATCAAGCAATCCGTCGGCAGACGAACTTAGGAACAAGAACATAAATGCACCAATTGGCCCGCCAGCCGGAGATGCAAACAATTTGGAAGGAGAACCGACAAATGCCTAAAACCACTACATATGATTTTAGTGGATATGCCACTAAGAATGGTATTAAATGCACCGATGGACGTACAATCCTTAAAGATGCATTTAAACACCAGGACGGTCAGAAAGTTCCGTTGGTATGGGCCCATCTTCATACCGAGCCCGAAAATGTCCTCGGCCATGCAATTCTCGAAAATCGAGATGACGGAGTTTATTGTTACGGCAAGTTCAACAACAACAAAACCGGCCTGGAAGCCAAGGAATTGGTTAATAGCGGAGATATTTCCTCGCTGTCGATCTATGCCAATCAGCTCAAAGAGCAGGCAAAAAATGTTATGCATGGCGCTATTCGCGAGGTCAGTCTTGTTATGGCCGGCGCAAATCCCGAGGCAAAAATTGATTTTCTCAGCTTTGCTCATGGCGACGAGTTCGTCGAGGACAATACCGAGGCGCTCATTTACTTTAATCAGGAGCTTTCCCATGGTGAAGAGATCGTTGAAAAAGATAATACCCCGACAATTGACGAGGTGTTTGACACTTTCACCGACGATCAAAAAGCAGTTGTTGCAGCCATGGTCGCGCATGCTGCCGGGAAAGAAGAACCCGTCAAAGAGTCGGACGAAACCGACACAACGCTTGAGCATGCGGCCAACCAAACGGTCCAGGATGTCTTTGACACCTTCAACCCAGAGCAGCAGAAGGTAGTTTACTATCTTATTCAGTCTGCGTTGGACGGTGTAAGTTCTCCATCAGACCCCGCCCCAAGCGACGCAGCCACACATTCAAATATCGAAGAAAAAGGAGATTTAATCATGAAAGCAAACGTGTTTGACAAGGCCACTCAGGAGAACCCCAACAAGAACACCCTTAGCCATGATCAATTGATCGAGATTGTCCAGGACGCGGCCAAGAGACACATCTCTCTTAAAGACAGTTTCATCGAGCACACCGAGACATATGGTTTTAACCCGGTTGACGTCCTTTTCCCGGATGCAAAAGACGTCAATGGTGGCGCGCCGGTAACCATCCAGCGCAATAACACATGGGTCGGTAAAGTTCTCGCCAAAACAAAACACACGCCGTTCGCCAGAATCCGCACCCGCATTGCCGATATTACGGCTGACGATGCACGGGCCAAGGGTTATGTCACCGGTACCCTGAAGAAGGAAGAGGTCATTCCGCTTCTTAAGCGTTCGACCACGCCGACAACCATTTATAAGAAACAGAAACTCGATCGTGACGACATGGTTGACATCACCGACTTTGACGTTGTCATCTGGCTCAAGGCAGAGATGCGCGGCCAGCTTGACGAGGAAGTCGCACGTGCAGTCCTTATCAGTGACGGTCGCAGTGTTGCCGACGACGACAAGATCAATGAGCAAAACGTCCGTCCAATCGCAATGGATGATTCCAATGTCTTTATTCAGCGCGTTCAGGTCGAACACACAACCACAACCGACGAGATCATTGATGAGTTTATCCGTGCCCGGAAGTTCTACAAGGGTTCCGGCACTCCTGATCTCTACATCTCAACTGATCTTCTCACCGAGATGCTGCTCCTGAAGGATCAGTTCGGTCACCGTCTCTACAAGACAACCGAGGAACTTGCCTCTGTACTTCGCGTCGGCGAAATCATCGAGGTTGAACCCATGAACACCGCCGTTCGTACAGTCGGTGATGATGACTTTGCTATTCTCGGCATCGTTGTCAATCTTCAGGACTACACAATCGGCGCAGACAAGGGCGGTCAGATTGCAATGTTCGACGATTTTGACATCGACTACAACCAGTACAAATACCTGATCGAGACCCGCATCTCCGGAGCTCTGACAATGCCGAAGTCTGCTCTTGTCATCGAAAGAAAACCGGCAATCTAAGAACATAGGCTAAACTTCAAAATAGGAGGCTAATCATGGCAAAGTTTTACGGGCCAATTGGCTACATAACCGAACAGGTAGAGACGTCCCCTGGTGTATGGTCTGGGCAAGTCGTGGAACGATCTTATTCCGGGGATGTGATTAAGAACTCTACCGGAGTACAGGAAGGCGAGAGTCTTAATGATGATCTTACCGTCAACAATCGGTTGAGTATTGTGGCCGACCCGTATGCCTATACGAAGTTTCAATCCATGGCATATGTAAAATGGATGGGGGCGCTTTGGAAGATTGCTTCAGTAGAAGTCCTCCGCCCCCGTCTAATCTTAAGTATCGGAGGGAAGTACAATGGGCCAACGCCTCCAGTTACACCAGATCCTTAAGACTTTATTGGGATCTGATAACGTGTATTTTCAACCTCCTAGCACGGTTACGATGAAGTATCCCTGCATTGTGTATGAACGATATGAGACTGATACAACGTTCGCTGACAATCTACCGTACGCATACAAGATCCGCTATCAGGCAACAATTATCGACGCTGACCCCGACAGCACAATTCTGGATGCGCTTTCAAAACTGCCGATGTGCGTGTACACACGCCATTTTACGGCAGATAATCTCAACCACGACATATTCACCCTATATTATTAAGGAGGAACCAACATGAGTCAAATAGTTTGGGACGAAACTGGTAAACGGTTCTATGAGACCGGTGTCAATCACGGTGTTCTGTATCCGCAGAATGGTTCCGGGCTTTACCCGTTGGGTATCGCTTGGAACGGTCTTACCACCGTCACAGAAAGTCCTTCCGGGGCAGAGGCAAGCCCCATTTATGCGGACAACATCAAATATCTCAACATGATTTCTGCCGAAGAGTTCGGCGCGACAATCGAGGCGTATACATATCCAAGTGAGTTCGCATTGTGCGATGGGTCGGCGGCTCTTTCCGCTGGAGTTATGATCGGTCAACAGTCAAGATCCGCATTTGGTCTGTCTTACAGAACCACATTCGGCAATGATGTCGCCGGTGAAGCGTACGGTTACAAACTCCATATGATCTACGGCGCACTTGCGGCTCCTTCCGAGAAAGCCTACTCGACAATTAACGATTCTCCGGAAGCGATCACGTTCTCTTGGGCAGTTGCAACGACACCAGTGTCTGTCTCCGGGTTCAAACCGACGGCGTCGCTTGTCATTGACTCAACCAAGGTCGATTCCGCCAAACTTACAACGCTTGAGCATCTTCTATACGGTACTGCTGGCGCCGATCCACGTCTCCCGTTGCCGGACGAAATTGCAACCATCTTCGCCGATGCTGCTCCGTCTGCATTGGCAATGTCTACGATTCTTCCGGCTGATGCTGCTACTGCAGTTGCGGTTACCGCGAACATCGTCCTTACCTTCAACAACAAAATTGCTGAAGAGGGCATCGTTGTTACGTCCGCTGCCGGTGCAATTGTCGCTTTCGGAAAGTCATGGGATGCTACAGGCAAGATCCTCACAATTGATCCGACTACAAGTCTGTCTGCGGCAACCATGTACCTCGTGGCTGTCACCGGAGTTATTGACATCTACAATCAGACTTTGGCCCCCGCAATCAAGAAGTTCACAACCGCATAATAGCATAAATCCAATCTAATATATAGGTGGAGCCCTTTGACATTTGTTTAAGGGCTCCACGACTTTACTTTTAAAATTGAAAGGGAGATAATCACCATGCTTAAAAAGACTATTACATACACAGACTTTGATGGAGTTCAACAGACTGAAGATTTCTTCTTCAACCTTACCAAAGCCGAACTTACGGAGATGGATTTATGCTACTCCGGAGGCGTGGCGTCAATGATTGATAAGATCAACAAAACAAAAGACAATGCTATAATTGTCGAGGTATTCAAGGATCTTATCCGAAAGGCATATGGCGAGAAGAGTACTGACGGCCGGCATTTTATGAAAAACAAGGAAATTACAGATTCGTTTACCGCCACAGAAGCGTATAGCGAACTCTTTATGGAGTTTCTATCCGACGCAAATGCCGCGGCAGCATTTGTAAACGGGGTAATTCCTCAGGCGCCAAGCACCAAAAGTTCTATCCCCGCGCCGCTTAACTAAGTTTGAATAGGGAGGCCTTAGAGATGTTAAAGATCACGATACCTTCTATCGAGCAATACGATGAAGTCAACAATTTATTTGTGACGACAAAAGAACAAGTATTGCACTTGGAACACTCTCTGGTCTCCCTTTCAAAATGGGAGTCAACATGGTGTAAACCATTCCTATCGAAGGATGATAAAACATTGGACGAGTCGGTCGACTACATTCGATGTATGACCATTACTCAAAACGTCGACCCAAGTGTCTACAGAAACATTACACATGAAAATATTGCACAGGTTAGCAAATATATTGATGCTCCCATGACCGCCACAGTAATTACGAATGAAGAAAAGAAAGTGAACCGAGATGTCATAACTTCTGAAATAATTTATTACTGGATGGTCGCGATGACAATTCCTTTTGAATGTCAGAAGTGGCATCTTAACAGATTATTAACACTAATCAATGTGTGTAACATAAAAAACCAGCCGCCAAAAAAGAGAAGTAAACAAGAAATATATAGCAGAAATGCTATGCTGAATGAGTCTCGTAAACAAGCCTTAAACACAAACGGATAATTGCTGACATAAAGGAGACGATGAAAATGGTGCTTATTAAGTATAGTGGAGATTTTAAGAATACTGAAAACTTCCTTACTAAAGCCGCAAAAATGGATTGTATAAGAATCCTTGGCAAGTATGGCCGAGAAGGCGTCTCTGCACTTTCTTCAGCAACTCCAATTGGTTCAGGATTAACGTCTAGCTCCTGGGGGTATGAAGTATCTACTTCCGGAAGTTCCTTTGTTATAAGTTGGACAAATTCGCACATTGTTGATGGTGTCCCAATCGCTGTTATTCTACAATACGGTCATGGAACTCGTAATGGTGGATACGTTCGAGGTCAAGACTATATAAACCCGGCAATTAGACCAATATTTAATAGGATTGCAGACGAGGCATGGAAGGCGGTAATAAGATAATGGGTAGCGGAAGTGTTGATAAGCGCGTCGTACAGATGCAATTCGATAATAAGCAATTTGAGAGTGGTGTCCAGACAACCGTACAGTCTCTTAATACTCTTAAAAAAGGACTTAATTTGGACGCCTCTGCAAAAAGTTTATCTAATCTCGATAAAACAGGCAAGGCGTTCTCTCTCGCAGGGATTGCAAGCGGAGTAGACTCTATCGCAAGTAAATTTACGATGCTTGGTGTCATGGGAATGACCACTCTACAAAATCTTGCCGCAACGGCAGTCGCAACAGGGAAAAAACTTGTCGACTCACTTACAATAGACCCTATCATGGGCGGGTTTTCCCAATACGAGACAAAAATTGGAGCCATCCAAACAATACTTACTAATACCGCTAGCAAAGGCACAAAAATTGAAGATGTCACAGCGGCCTTATCCGAATTAAATACTTATGCCGATTTAACCATTTATGATTTTAAAGATATGGCCAAAAACGTCGGCACATTTACCGCCGCTGGCGTCGACTTAAGCACGTCGGTTACAGCCATTAAAGGTATCGGCAACCTTGCCGCGGGTTCGGGGGCAAACACTCAACAAGCGGCAACGGCGATGTATCAACTTTCTCAAGCAATTGCCCAAGGGTCGGTTAGACTTGAGGACTGGAACTCAGTAACCAACGCGGGCATGGGCGGAGAACTCTTTCAGAATGCTTTAAAAGCAACTGCCAAAGAAATGGGTGTGGTTGTTGACAGTTCAAAACCGTTTAGGTTATCCCTTGAATCGGGGTGGCTCTCGGCAGAAGTCCTAACCAAAACCTTGGCAAAACTTTCAACAGATAAAGGTCTCTTAGACGCGGCAACACAGGTAAAGACTGTGACCCAGATGTTGGACACCATGAAGATGGCTGTTCAATCGGGTTGGGCAATATCTTGGGAAAGCATCATCGGTAATAAAGATGAAGCAACAACAACTCTAACCGCGATTAACAATGCCTTTGGTGCACTCATTAAGCCGACAACCGATGCAAGAAACGCCGTACTTCTTTGGTGGAAAGCTGAAGGTGGTCGCGACTATCTAATCAAGGATTTGTCCAACGCCTTCCAGAATCTTATGGGAATTCTTAAACCAATAAAGGATGCATTTCATGAGATCTTTCCGCCAATGGATTGGCAAAGATTGTTGAATTTAACCGTTGTCCTGGGCGATCTAATTGCCAAGTTCAAAATAGGAGAGACAACTGCTTTAAACCTAAAGAACACTTTTAAAGGGCTGTTTGCCATCCTAGATATAGGCAAACAACTTCTTGGAGCTGTCGGCAAGGGAATAGGTGGGATGTTGGCATACTTTGCACCTACCGGAAATGGTCTCCTTTCTTTTACTGGATCGATGGGTCTATGGCTCGTTTCTCTTGACGAGGCAATAAAAAAATCGGGTATCTTTACTGTCGCCATTGATAAAATTGGTGGCGTCCTAAGACCCGTCGCCGATGAGATCAAGAAGGCGGTCTCGGCAATCGTTGATGTGGTCAAATCCATGAGCAACATAGACACGAGTGGTCTTAGTTCATTCTCTGAAAAATTCAAGGCAAGATTTGAACCGTTCACAGAACTCCTTAGTGGGTTGGAGAAGGTATTTTCGAAACTGTGGGAGTTGCTAAAGAAGTTTGCGCCTGTGTTTCATCTTTTAGCAGCGAGTATCGGAGCGATATTCGGAAAACTAGAAGACAGCATAATTAATTCCATTGACAATGCAAACTTCAACTCAATATTAGATCTGATAAACAGCGGGTTGTTTGCCGGAATTTTGTTGGGATTAAAGAAGTTTATCTCATCCTTAACAGGGTTGACTGATGGAACAGGTGGGCTTCTTGGTGGAATAACTGACATCCTTGACGGCGTAAAGGGTAGTCTTGCGGCATATCAATCACAATTAAAAGCCGGAACATTACTTAAGATCGCCATTGCAATTGGTATACTGGCCGTGTCTCTTGTTGTATTATCAACCATAGACTCTGCTAAAATGACCTCCTCTTTGGCGGCCATAAGTACATTGTTTGTCGAACTTTTCGGTTCCATGGGTGTGTTCTCCAAGGTTATTACCAGTGCCGGATTTAGATCCATGGGGACGGTCACTAGATCTATGATCAGTCTGTCTGTTGCAATCCTTCTACTATCTTTTGCTATGACAAACTTGGCGAAACTAGACTGGGAGGGTATTAAAAAAGGGTTGGTTAGCATCGGTGCCCTAATGGGAATGCTAGTCGTCGCCGCCAAACTGTTGTCTCAAAACCAAGGAAGCATGATCAAAGGAGCTTTGGGGTTTGTCATATTTGCGGCGGCAATAAATGTTCTAGTCAGTGCGGTTAGGAAACTTAGTGACCTTAGTTGGGATCAACTAGCAAAAGGTCTTGTCGGGGTCGGCGTATTAATGACTGAGATAGCACTCTTTATGAAAGCCACGGATCTTAACAAGATGGGCATTCTAAAAGGTGCAGGCATTCTACTGTTGGCCGTGGCAATAAACATTCTTGCAAAAGCTGTTGGTGCGTTTGCCGACATGGATATTGGCAAAATGGTGCAAGGACTTGCTGCTGTCGGAGTAGTGTTGGCGGAACTTGCCTTGTTCGTCAATCTTACAGGAGATGCAAAGAAAGTAACATCCACCGCTATTGGACTTACTATCCTTGGTGCAGCCATGCTTATATTCGCAAAAGCAATTGCCCTTATGGGAAGTATGTCCTGGGAGCAACTTGCTAAGGGTTTAGTTGGAATGGCAGGAGCACTAACCATCATAACTGTCGCAGTAAACCTAATGCCCAAAACAATGCTTCTATCTGCTGTTTCATTAGTGGTTATTGCTGCCGCGCTCGTAATTCTCGCAAACGCCCTAACCACAATGGGCGGAATGTCATGGGAAGAAATCGGAAAGAGTCTTGTTATGTTGGCCGGTTCTTTGGGCATTATTGCTGTTGCAATGGCATTCATGACAACCGCCCTTCCTGGTGCAGCCGCGTTGTTAGTGGTTGCGGCGTCCCTAGCCATCTTAGCACAAGTTGTTAAAGTGCTCGGGTCAATGTCTCTTACTGAGATAGGTCTAAGTTTACTCGCTTTGGTTGGCATATTTGCAGTCATCGGCGTTGCGGGACTTGTGCTAGGCCCTGTGATCCCCGCAATGATTGGCATAGGTATTGCAATCGCCCTGATTGGCGTCGGTTGTATGGCCGCTGGAGGCGGTTTGCTGGCATTCTCAGCAGGTTTAGCGGCATTGGCCGTATCAGGAACAGCGGGCGCTGCGGCCCTTGTGGTCATAGTCACGGCCATTATAGGACTTATTCCTGTGGCTTTGCAGAAGATAGGAGAGGGCATCATCGCGTTTGCGGGAGTAATCACCGCCGGTATGCCTGCACTTTTGGAGGCAATTAAAGCTTTATTCGCAGGGATAATCCAGATACTTGGTGAGTTGGCTCCTCCTATGATCGAAACGGTATTAAAATTCATTCTTGAGCTACTTACAAAGCTGGTTGACTACGTTCCCAAGTTCATAGACGCAGGAATGAAGATTATAATCGGCTTCCTTAAGGGAATTGCAGACAACATCCAAGCGGTTGTCGAGGCGGGCATTGATATTATCGTAAATTTCCTAAAAGGAGTCACAACCAAACTTCCAGACATCATTGACGCGGCTTTCAAATTAATCATAGCCTTCATTAATGGCTTGGCCGACGCTATACGTGACAATGACGATGCCATATTCAGCGCCGTTAAGAACCTGGTCGACGCAATTGTCGACGCGTTTGGCAAACTAATTGACACAGTCATTGACGTTGGTAAGAATATCGTTAACGGAATCATAAAAGGAATCAGTAAAATGGCCACGGCCGCATGGAATGCCGCAAAAGAACTTGGCCAGAACATTCTCAACTCTGTGTTGCAATTCTTCGGTATCAAATCTCCATCTACACTCATGCGTGATGAGGTCGGCGTATACATTGTCAAAGGTATTGCCGAGGGCATAACCCAAGACATGAGTGCAGAAGACGCCGCAGCAAAGAAAGCCCAAAATATCGTCAATGCATTCAAGACCGAACTTGATAAGATAAGCGCAGAGTCTCAAACATCAGATCTTGAATACAACCTGTGGGATATCGTCAACGGAGACTCAGCATCGGCAACCACTAAATCTGCTAAAGAAGTTGAGAATCTTAGCGAGAAGATTCTTCTTCAGCAAAAGAAAGTTGAGTTGGCCACTGGAGAATATCAAACCACCCTTGCAAACTTTGGAGCTGATGCGCCCGAGACGCGGACCGCCTACAATAAAATGCTGCAAGAGCAGATTACATTGGCCGATTTAGCTAAAAAACTTGGCGTGGCAATGCAAACTGGCGCCGCAACAAACCAAGCGGCCATGCAGGAATATTATAAGATCTTATCGAACGAAGAACTAATAAAGACGCTTAAGGCGTCAGGCTTTACCCAAGAGCAAATTGAGGCCTATGCTAAAGAAAAGAGCGGCTTTGACCCGACCGGAAAGGTCGCCGAGGGAATGGTTACGGATGTTAAGTCAGCCGTCACAAGTGCAATGAAAACGGTGTCCTCCGTATATGAGAAGACCGCTGATGCTACGTTTGGTGGACTATTAGAATCCATTGGTGACTGGGGCGGACAGTATGCTACGGCACTTGGCACGGGTTTCTTGAAAGCGTTTGACGACATTATGGTGAACATCCACACGGCACTCGATGGAATTGAGTCGGCATTGGTGGCAAGGTTAAGCGAGATAAGCGCCAACATCATGAATGCGCTGGCCAATCTTAATAATCTTGCGCCTACGATCACGCCTGTGCTCGATTTAAGTGATGTCAATGACAGTCTTAGTGGCATGAGTAAAACAGTCACAACCACGGGAATTACGGCGGGAACTTCTGCCGATAGAGCCGCGGCCATAGTAGAAGGCAATAGGCTTCAAAATGGAAGTGATTCTAGCAGTAGCACAAACAAAGAAACACCAAGGTTGTCCTTTATACAATACAATTATTCGCCCAAACCACTATCCCGTCTGGAAATTTACAGACAAACCAAAAATCTAGTGTCGTTGAAAGGACTGTAAAGCCTAATGATTAATTCTTTGACCGTAACCAATCACTTAGGTGAGTCTATTAAACTTGAATTAAGGTTCCCGGAGAAATCCGGGTTCCTTGTTCAGGGGATAGACGGCCTAGGCCCAGCAAAAGCGAACATTAACACAACCGAAATGTCCACAACCGATGGTGCGTTGTATAATTCGTCGAGAGTTAACTCAAGGAACATCCTCTTTAAACTAATCTTCATGCATAAACCCACAATCGAAGACTCTCGTCAATTGTGTTATAAATACTTCCCAATAAAAAAGCGAATTCACATTCTTATAGAGACCGATAACCGCATTTGTGAGACTTACGGGCACGTCGAATCAAACGAACCCGACATCTTCAGTAACCAAGAAGGTACACAAATCTCAGTTATCTGCCCCGATCCGTATTTCTACTCCGCCGGACCGGATGCCAATACGACTTCGGTATTCTATGCAATAACCCCCACGTTTCAATTTCCGTTTGGGAATGCTTCTTTAACCGAGAACTTGATAACGTTTGCCACAATAATAAACCAACCAATTCAAACCATTGTATATGAGGGCGATGCGGACGTTGGCATCCTTATAACCATTCACGCCATGGGAACGGCTACGAACGTGACGATTTACAATACCGAAACCCGTGAGTCAATGAAATTCGACACCGACCGACTTACGGCAATGACTGGATCACCTATTATTTCGGGTGATGATATCATAATCTCAACCATTAAAGGTAATAAGTATGTTACTCTCCTTAGAGATGGTGTCTATATCAATGCACTGAACTGCCTAGATAAGGGTACCAACTGGTTTCAGTTATCTAAGGGAGATAACATCTTTGCCTACACGGCCGAGACGGGATACTTGAATTTAGGGTTCAGAATCGACAACAAAAAGGTTTA